>Ga0105242_10000062_pt1 | contig 74936 bp, 78 predicted proteins | sample KBSM24metaG_FD_81521 | JGI IMG/M metagenome (GOLD analysis project Ga0105242, IMG submission 81521) | Miscanthus rhizosphere microbial communities from Kellogg Biological Station, Michigan, USA - KBS M2-4 metaG | ecosystem: Host-associated > Plants > Roots > Rhizosphere > Soil | place...
ATCAGCATGTTGTCCTCGTCGTCGCCGGTGACCGCGATCACCATGTCGGCGCGCTGGATCCCGGCCCGCTCCAGCACCCAGAGCTCGGAGGCGTCGCCGTAGGAGACGTTGTGCTCGAGCTCCTGCTCGACCGTGAGGTAACGCCGCCGGTTGTTCTCGATCAGCGTCACCTCGTGGTTTTTCTCCAGCAGCTCGCGCGCCAGGTTCCAGCCGACCTTGCCCGCTCCGACGACGATGATGTACATCGGCCCCCAGTCCCCTTCTCTACGCGGCTTCCGCGGAGTCGTCGGGTGGACCGGAGCTTTCGCCGCCCTCGCGGACCGCGGTCTCGAGCATGTCGATCGCGACGCTGGTCGGGCAGACCGTGTTGAGGCCCTGGCGCTGGTACCACTCGGCCCGCAGCGGATCGAGCACGCGGGCGATCACGGTCGGCACCTCGTAGCGTTTCTGGGCGATCTGGGCGATCACGATGTTGGTGTTGTCGCCGTCGGTGGAGGCGATGAAGGCATCGGCCCGCTCGATCCCGGCGGCGACCAGCGCCTCGGACTCGAGGCCGGCGCCGACGGTGAACTGGCCGCCGAGGTCCTCCCAGCTCTTCTCGAGCCCGACCTCCAGCCGCGCGTGCGACTCCGGGTCCTCGTCGAGGCAGGAGACTTCGTGGCCCTCGCGGAGCATCGCCCGCGCCACGGAAGAGCCGACGCGGCCACAACCAACAATCAAAATCAGCATTGGCCGGATACTAGATGGGAAGCGCGCCTAGGGCGCTTCGGGCGGCGCGGTGAGCAGCACGCGACAGGGCGCTTTCTTCAGCACGTACTCGGTCGCGGCGCCGATCTCGGCCGGCTTGGCGGCGCCGATGCCGCCGATCTTGGCGCCGCCGCGGATCTTCGAGGGCGGCTCGCCGCCGATCACGATCGCCTCCGAGCCGCTGCGCCGGGCCGCCTCGAGGATCCCGGCCCCGACCTTGCGGGCGCGGATCACCTCGGTGCTGACGCCGACGTCCTCGTACTCCTCGCCGACCTCGCGGGCCCGCTCCAGGGCCCGCCGGGCTTCGTCCTCGCGCTCGGGCGGCAGCGGCGCGTCGAGCGGCAGCGTCAGCGGCACTTCAATTACGTAGACGAGCTCCAGCCGGGCGTCGTCGCCCTCGTCGGACTCCTCCTGCTCGGCCGCGGCGAGCCGTCCGGCGGTGGCGACGATGTCGTCGTCGAGCTTGGTCCCGAAGACCGGCACCAGGATGTTGCGGAATTCGACCTCGGGCACCTGCTTGGTCAGCGCCCGCTCGGTGACCGAGACCCGCTTGGTCAGCGTCGTCCCCTCGAAGACCTTGCGGTAGACGACGTAGAAGATCAGCCCGAAGACCATCCAGCCGCCGCCGACCAGGCGGGCGGTCTCGTGGTAGAGCAGGACGCTGACGAAGGCGAGGCCGCTGAGGACGGCGGCGACGATCGCCGGCAGCGGCAGTTCCGCCCCGCGCCAGGGGATCCCGATCGGGATCTTGAAGGGCCGGCGGCGGTCTGGGTCCTTGACCCGCAGGCGGATGATCGAGAGGTGGGCGATCGTGATCGCCAGGGTCGCGCCGAAGGCGTAGATCCCGGCCAGCAGCTTGACGTTGGTCGGGATCACCAGGCCGAGCGCGATCAGGCCGCTGATCACGATCGCCACGTAGGGCGTGGCCTTGCGGCGCTCGAGCTTGCCCAGCCAGCTGGGGATCTGGCGGTTGATCGCCAGCGTGTAGATGTGGCGGGAGACCCCGAGCATCGAGGTGTTGGCGGCCCAGAAGAGGACCGGGGCGGCGATCAGCGCCACCATCCAGCGCATCGTGTCGGCGACCCAGCCGGGGTGGAAGGAGGACACCACCCCCAGCACCGGCTCCTCGACGAACTGGCCGCCGAGCGCGGTTTCGGGCCCGTGTGGGCCGGCGACGACCGGCACCGCCATCAGCGCGATCGCCGCCATCCCGGCATAGACCAGCGGCACCGCGACGGCGCCGAGGGTGGCGATCCGCTTCAGGTCGCGGCGGTCGACGTTGATGTCGGGAGCGAGGTCGGAGGCGGCCTCGATCCCGGCGTAGGCGAGCATCGCCACCACGGCGGCGTAGACGTTGTCCTTGAAGCTGGGGTCGGAGAAGAGGTGGAGCTGTTCGGTCAGGCGGTCGGGATGGAGGACGACGAGGGCGCCGACGACGATCACCGCCAGCTGCAGGCCGAGGTCGGCCAGGGCCAGCACGGCGAGCGAGCGGCCTTTCTCGCGGCCGGTGACGTTGAGGATGTTGAGCGCGCAGGCGGCGGCGATCACCGCCGCGGCGACGCCGATCTCCCAGCCCGGCCGCGAGAAGCCGCCCCAGATCGGCTCCAGGTAGTGCGGCACCGAGATCGCCGCCAGGGCGATCACGATCAGGTAGTCGATCAGGATCGCCCAGCCGGCGATGAAGGCGATCAGCTCGTTGAAGGCGTGGCGGGCGAAGGTCGAGGAGCCGCCACGCTCGCGGAACATCGCCCCGCCCTCGACGTAGCTGAGCGTGGTCAGGCCGAAGAGCAGGCCGGCGGCGAGGAAGATCAGCGGCGTCAGGCCGAGGCCGCGGTCGGCGACGACGCCGAGCGCGAAGTAGATCGAGAAGCCGACCGCGGAGTAGGCGGCGGCGAACAGGTACGGCACGCCGAGCCCGCGCTTGAGCAGCGGGTCGGCCTGGCGCCCGGGCGGTGGCTTGACCGGCTCGCTCATCGCTCCATCCGCCTCGCCACCCAGAGCCGGCCGACGCCGACCGCGACGAAGGCGAGGCCCATCAGCACCCCGACCGAGGCCGGGCCCCCGCCATTGGCCAGGGTCACGCCCAGCACCAGCAGCCCAATCAGCACGAACGCGGCCGAGAAGCCGCGCACCGCATGCTTGTAGATCACCTGGTCACCTCGACCACGGCTTCGGTCGGGACCGCGACCGGGCTGCTGGTCGGGTCGGAGACGACGATCACCCGGCAGGGGCGCTCGCCGAGCACGGTCTGCAGGGTCTTGTCGTAGAGCGGCACCCCGGCCCGGTAGCGCAGGCCGATCACGATCGCGGCCGCCTTGATCAGCTCCGCCTCCTCGGAGATCGAGTAGCCGGCCTGGCCGGGCCGGACGCGGGCGACGTGGCCGGTCACCCGCTGGCCGCCGATCAGTCGCGCCTCCTCGATCATCCGCTGCGCCGCCTCTTCCTGTTCGGGCATCTCGGCGTCGAGCGGGAGGCTGGTGGGCACGGTCAGCATCGAGTGGACGTGGATGCCGCGGCGGCGCTTGGAGGCGAGCTTGATCGCGGTCGCGACCATCTCCGGCGAGAACGATTCGTCGTCCTCGAAGCCGACCAGGACGCTGCGGTACTCGACCTCCTCGACCCCCAGCGGCTCCGGCGTCACCACCTTCACCGTCTCGGTCAGCGGCAGGCCTTGGTTGCGGCGGTAGAGGACGTAGACGACGATCCCGAGCACCATCCAGCCGGTGCCGACGAAGAGCGTGCGCGGGTTCAGCGCCATCACCACGATCCAGGCGGCGAAGGTGCCGAGCCCGCCGAGCACGGCGACCATCGGCACGTCGAAGCCGAAGGCGCGAATGTTCAGCGGCGCCTTCCAGGTGCGCTCGACGTCCGCCTGCTTTCGCCGCAACTGGATCAGCGCGACGTGGGCGATCGTGAACGAGAGCATCGCCCCGAACGAGTACATCGTCGCCAGGAAGTCGGTCTGCCCTGGCAGCAGGGTGACGATCGCGATCGCGGCGAAGATCAGGATCGCGATGTAGGGGGTGCGGTACTTCGGGTGGACCTGGCGCAGCGCCTCCGGCAGCTGCCGGTGCTGGCCCATCGAGTAGGTGAGCCGGGAGACGCCGATCAGGCCGGCGTTGGTGGCGATCAGCAGGATCACCGCCGCCAGCACGCCGACGTAGTAGCGGAGGATTTCGGTCGGGACCGAGGAGAGCCCGAGGTTCTCGACGATGCCGAGGATCGGGTCGTCGGCAAACTTCGAGCCGAGGTCGGTCACGTAGTGGCCGCCCGCGTCGAGATGGACCGGCATCGCCGAGAGGGCGACGATCGGGATCAGCAGGTAGAGACCGAGCACGGCGACGACTACGAGGCCGACGCTGCGGGGAATCGTGCGGGCCGCGTCCCTGGCCTCCTCGGCCATGTTGGAGATCGTCTCGATTCCGGTGTAGGCGATCATCCCGACCGCGATCCCGAGCGCGAAGTCGCTCCAGGTCGGGGCGACACCGAGGTGGACGTTGTCGACCAGGACCTGGGGGCTGAAGACGAGCACCAGACCGATCCCGACCAGGACGACCTGGGTCGCGAGGTCGGCGACGGCGAGGATCAGGTTCAGTTTCGCCGACTCCTCGGTGCCGCGGATGTTGATCAGGGCGAGGCCGACGATCAGCGCCGCGCCGCCGACGATGTCGCCAGGGCTGTTGCCGAGCCAGGGCCAGAAGACCGCCAGGTAATGGGGCACGAAGAAGGCCGAGATCGCGACCGTGATCGTGTAGTTGAGCATCTGCCCCCAGGCGGCGATGAAGCTGACCATCTCGTTGAAGGCGTGGCGGGCGAAGCTGGAGGAGCCGCCGGCCTCGGGGTACATCACCGTCGCCTCGGCGTAGGTGGCGGCGGTGGCGGCGAAGATCAGGCCGGAGATGACGAAGGCGACCGGGGTCAGCCCGAGCGCGAAGGCGGCGGTGACGCCGAGCGCGTAGTAGATCGAGGAGCCGACGTTGCCGTAGGCGGCGGAGAACAGCGCGCCGACGCCGTGGACGCGGCTCAGCGATTCGTCTCTGGGGATTCGCTGGGCCATCTAGGAACGAGCGGGACAGGTCACTCAGACCGAATATACGGACGTTGCCGGTGCTCTCCGCACATGAGCGCGGCCGAGGTCGGCGGGCGAGGTGCAGCCGCAGAGCGCCAGGGCCAGCTCCAGTTCCTCGCGGAGCAGGGCCAGCACCTGCCCAACGCCGGCCGAGCCGGCCGCTGCGAGCCCCCAGATCGCCGGCCTGCCGACCAGCACCGCGTCGGCGCCGAGGGCGAGTGCGACCGCGACGTCGACCCCGCGGCGGATGCCGCCGTCGACCAGGACCGTGACGCGCCCCGCGACCGCGTCGACCACCTCCGGCAGAGAGTCGCCGGTGGCGAGGGCGCGGTCGAGCTGGCGGCCGCCGTGGTTGGAGACGACGACGCCGGCAACCCCGTGGGCGACCGCGAGCTCCGCGTCCTCGGCGGTGGCGAGGCCCTTGACCAGAACCGGCAGGCTGGACTCGGAGACGAGGCGCTCGAGGTCGGGCCAGCCCAGGTTCGGGTCCATCAGGCCAAAGGTCTCCTCGATCGTCACCGCGCGCTCGACCCCGATCGCGGCGGCGACGCTGGGCACCCCGAGCGTCGCCGGGATCTTGAAGCCGGTGCGGCGGTCGCGCTCGCGGTTGCCGCCGCGGGGCGCGTCGACGGTGACGACGATCGCCTCGAACCCGGACGCGACCGCCTCGTCCACCAGGGCCTGCGTCACCGCCGCGTCGCGGAAGCAGTAGAGCTGGAACCAGCGCCGCCCGGCCGGCGCCGCCGCGGCGAGCTCGCTCGGCCGCACCGTGGCCAGGGTCGAGAGGCACATCACGGTGCCGGCCTCGGCGGCGGCCCTGGCCGTCCCGATCTCCCCCTCGGGATCGAGGAGGCGTTGATAGGCGACCGGGGCCACCAGCACCGGCATCGCCACCGGGGCGCCCAGCACCTCGGCCGCGGTCGAGACCTCGCCGACCTCGGCCAGCACCCGCGGCCGCAGCCGCCAGCGTGACCAGGCGGCGACGTTGTCGGCCAGCGTCAGCTCATCGCCGGCGCCTCCGGCGAAGTACCCGAGCACACCGGGGTCGAGCCGAGCCGCGGCGATCCGCTCGAAGTCGGCGACGTTGATCGGCCCGTCGGTCACGGCCGCGAGCCTAGCCCCTGCCGGAGCGCCCAGCGCTAGCGTTTACGCCGTGAGCGAGCGACGGGGGCCAACTGAGCGGCAGATTCGGCGCCGTCGACGCACGGCGCTGGGCGTCTTCGCCGTCCTGCTCGTCGGCGTCGCCTACCTCGTCCTGGCCGCAACCGTGTTCGCGCCGGTCGACAAGCACGGCGCCAGCCTCACCCACATCGAGATCCACAGCAAGGCGGTCGGCCGCGACCTCGGCGTCAACGTGATCGTGCCGCCGAACGCGGGCCCGAAGGGCGAGCGCTCGCTGCTCGTCTTCCTGCACGGGCGCGGCGGCTACGAGGGCACCTTCAACGACGCCGTCTTCCGCGGCCTGCCGAGCCTGCACGGGCGCCGCGGCGCCGTCGTCGCCTTCCCCGCCGGCGGCGTCCACGGCTACTGGCACGACCGCGCCGACGGCGACTGGGAAGACTGGGTGGTGGACGAAGTGATCCCGCTGGTCGAACGGCGCTTCGGGATCGATCCCGACAAGGTGGCGATCGGGGGCATCTCGATGGGCGGCTTCGGCGCCTACGACATCGCCCTCCACAACCCCGGTCGCTTCTGCGCCGTCGGCGGCCACTCCCCCGCGCTCTGGTTCGACGGCTCCGAAACGGCGCCCGGCGCCTTCGACAGCGCCGCCGACTTCGACCGCAACGACGTCGTCGGCACGGTCCAATCCGATCCCGAAGCCTTCGGCGACGCCAAGGTCTGGAACGACTATGGCGAAACGGATGATTTCCTCCCCTACGACGAAGGCTTCGTGCAGGCGATGGAAGCCGGCAATGCCGACTTCACGACCCACTCATGGCCGGGCGGCCACGAAGGCAGCTACTGGGACGCCCACTGGCCCGCCTACCAGCGCTTCTACGTCAACGCCCTCAACCACTGCGGCTAGCGGCCGGGAGAACCCGCGGGAGGCACGCCGGGCGGCGGCGCCGGCCCCCAGCTCTCGCGGCCGTCGGCACTGGAGATCGGGATCGAGGGACCGGCCATGGCGGGCGTGTCGAGCGTCACGTCGGCGATCGCCTTGACCCGGGAGAGCACCTCGCGGACTTCGCTCTTCTTGCCCTGGTAGCCCCAGCGGTGCTGGTCGGCGGTGAGGCCGGTGGCGTCGATCCCGGCGGCATCGGCAAGGAAGAGCGCGCGCGGCATGTGAAAGCCCTGGGTCACCACGACCGCGTCGCGCACCCCGAAGATGCCGCGAGCGCGCTCCATCGTCGCCCAGGTGTCGAAACCGGCGTGATCCTCGAAGACGTCGCGCGGCGGCACCCCTTCGTTGACCAGCGCCTTGCGCATCGTGTCCGGCTCGTCGTAGGCCCAGGTGTGGTGATCGCCGGAGACCAAGATCTTCTCCACCTTCCCCGCATGCCAGAGCGCCGCCGCCTGCCGCACCCGATCGCCCAGCATCCCGCTCATCTTCCCGTTCGGCTGCACCAGCGCCCCCGGCACGATCGCCACCTGCGCGTGCGGCACGTCCGCGATCACACCCGTCGACTCCCCCTGCGTGCTGAGCAGAATGTAGGCATTGGAGCCCGCGACGACGAGCACGATCAAGAACGCCCCCGAGATCGCGGCCTTCGAAAGCCGCGGCCAGCGACGCAACGGGTAGGTCGCCCCACGTCGGATCGTTTTCAGCCCCCGCATCTTCGAAACGCTAACAACCTGAGGCGTCATTAGTCCGTATCCCAACCTCTTGGGCCAAGTATCTAGGCGAACGAGCCTTGGCGATCGTTCCGATCGTCCGCCCGAGCGCATCCGCTGGAGGGGCCGAGGGTGCCCCTCCCACAAGCGGCGTCCTGATTTTCGCCGGGAGCACTAAGCGAGAGCCACAACGTCAGCCGCGAAAATCCCAGCGCAGTGGGAGGGGCACCCTCGGCCCCTCCCCCGCAGCCGTCTAGAAGTGGACGATCGGGATGATCAGGATGGCGACGATGTTCGCCACCTTGATCATCGGGTTGATCGCCGGCCCAGCCGTGTCCTTGTAGGGATCTCCGACCGTGTCGCCGGTCACCGAGGCTTCATGGGCAGGCGAGCCCTTGCCGCCGTGGGCACCGTCCTCGATCAGCTTCTTGGCGTTGTCCCAGGCACCGCCGCCGGCGGTCATCGAGATCGCCGCGAAGAGACCGACGACGATGACACCGATCAGCAGGCCGCCGAGCGCGTCGACGCTGAGCAGGCCGACGATGACCGGGATCACGATCGGGATCAGAGCCGGCGCGATCATCTCTTTCTGCGCCGCCAGGGTGACGATGCTGACCGTTTCCCCGTACTCCGGTTTTTCGGTCCCGTCCATGATCCCCGGGTGCTCTTTGAACTGTTTGCGGACCTGCTCGACGACCTGACCGCCGGCGCGGCCGACGGCCTCGATCGAGAGGGCCATGAACAGGTAGACCATCATGCCGCCGATGATCAGCCCGATCAGCACGTCCGGGCTGGTCAGGTTGAAGAGCCCGTTGAGGTCGAACCCGGCCGGTGCTTCGTCGGCGAGCTCGCTCTTGAAGGCGGCGAACAGCACCAGCGCGGCTAGGGCCGCGGAGCCGATCGCGTAACCCTTGGTCACGGCCTTGGTGGTGTTGCCGACCGCGTCGAGCGGGTCGGTGACGTTGCGGACGTCCTCCGGCAGTTCCGCCATCTCGGCGATGCCACCGGCGTTGTCGGTGATCGGCCCGAAGGCGTCCAGCGCGACGATCAGGCCGCAGAGCGAGAGCTGGGCCATCACGGCGATGCCGATGCCGTAGATGCCGGCGAGCTCGTTGGCGCCGAGGATCGCCAGGGCGAGGACGAGCGCCGGGGCGGCGGTCGCCTGGTAGCCCTGGGCGAGGCCCTGGATGATGTTGGTCGCGTGACCGGTCTCCGAGGCCTGGGCGATCGTCTTCACCGGCCGGAAGCGGGTCGAGGTGTAGTAGTCGGTGATCACGAACAGCAACGCGGTGACGGCGATGCCGATCACGGCGCAGAGCCAGAGGTCGGTGACGCTGACGGCGTCGGCCGCGGTGCTGGCGAAGCCGAGACGCAGCGGCTCGCTCATCAGCCAGTCGGTGATCGGGTAGAAGGCGACGATCGAGATCAAGCCGGAGACGAGCATGCCGATGTAGAGGGCACCCTCGACTTTGTCGGACTTGGTTTTGACCGAGAGCGCACCGACGATCGAGGCGAGGATCGCGACGGCGCCGATGACCAGCGGGTAGATCGCCACCTCACGGGCGTAGTCGGTGGTGAAGGTGAGGACGCCGAGCAGCATCACGGCGACCGAGGTGACCGCGTAGGTCTCGAAGAGGTCCGCGGCCATGCCGGCGCAGTCGCCGACGTTGTCGCCGACGTTGTCGGCGATCACGGCGGGGTTGCGAGGATCGTCCTCGGGGATCCCCGCCTCGACCTTGCCGACCAGGTCGGCGCCGACGTCGGCGGCCTTGGTGAAGATGCCGCCGCCGAGGCGGGCGAAGACGGAGATCAGCGAGCCACCGAAGCCGAGGCCGATCAACGCGTCGACCGCCTCCTTGTCGGTGCTGCCGGTGACGATCAGAGCGCCGTAGTAGCCGGCGACCCCGAGCAGGGCCAGGCCGACGACGAGGAGCCCGGTGACCGAGCCGCCCTTGAAGGCGACGTCGAGCGCCGGCGGAACGCCGCCGCGGGCCGCCTCGGCGACGCGCGAGTTGGCTCGCACCGAGACGTTCATCCCGATGAAGCCGGTGGCGCCGGAGAGGATGGCGCCGATCACGAAGCCAAGCGCGGTCTTCCAGTCCTGCAGGAGCAGGAGCACGACTGCCAGCGGTACGGCGACCGCGGCGATGATCGTGTACTGGCGGTTCAGGTAGGCCTGTGCGCCCTCCTGAACGGCGCCTGAGATTTCCTGCATCCGGTCGTTGCCAGGGGACTTGGCAAGCAGGCGCTGGGTGACGATGAGGCCGTAGACGACAGCGGCACCCGCACACACAAGCGCGACAACTACCCCGTAATCGGTCAAGAAGCTGGTCAAGTTTTGTTCCTCCGGTGGAATTTAGAGCGGCGCGGGAGTCTATAGACGGGGACGGCGTTACCGCCTATAGACCCGATTCAAGAAGATTTCGCGGTCTCGGCGGCGCCGGCATAGGTGCGCCTGGTCTCGGCCACCGCATCGCGATATATGTCCTCGATCGAGATCCCCGCGTCGAGCGCCTCGCGGGTCCGCTGGGCACCGTTCCGGTCCGGCAACCGGACCTCGATCCCGAGCTGGGAGCGGGCCGGCTCGACCCAGGCGAGGACCGCGTCGAGCGCTGCCCGCGCCTCCACCTCCTCCCGGCGCCGGAAGTCGATCATCTTGCCGCTGAGGCCGTGACGGATCGCGCGCCAGAGGTTCTCCTCGATCTCACGGTCGGCCAGCGGCGGGCCGGCGGCGCCGTCGTAGCCGCGCTCGTCGTAGTCGAGCGCGGCCTGGGCGATGCAGGCGGCGATCAGCCCGGCCAGGGCGAAGGACTCGTCGCCGCGCGTCTGGGCGTCGCAGATCCGCACCTCGACGGTGCCGAAGTGGTGATGGGGGCGGACGCTCCACCAGAGCTGGGTCGACTCGACGATCGAGCCCATCCGCTCCAGCGTCTCGACGAAGCTCGCGTAGCTGTCCCAGTCGCGAAAGGGCGACGGCACCCCGCAGCGGGGGAAGGTGCGGGTGAAGATCTCGGTGCGGACCGTGTGCAGGCCGCTGTCGCGGCGGTCGAGGAAGGGCGAGTTGGCCGAGGTCGCCAGCAGCAGCGGCAGCAGCTCGCGCATGCGGTCGCAGACGGCGATCGCCCGGTCGGCGCCGCGCACCCCCATGTGGACGTGGGTGCTCCAGGTGTTGTTGCGCTGGGCCACCCAGCCGAGTTCGTGGCGCAGGCGGTTGTAGTGCGGGGTGTCGATGATCCGCTGGTCCAGGTAGTCGGCCCAGGGGTGGGTGCCGGTGGCGCCGAGCGCCAGCCCCATGCCGCCGACCAGCTCGAACAGCCGCTGCCGCCGCTGCTGCTGCTTCGCCATCGCCTCGGCGAAGCTCTCGGCCCGGCCGGAGCGGATCTCGACCTCGGCCGCGATCAGCTCGCCGGCGGCCGACTCGGCCAGCAGCTCGTCCTGCTCGCAGGCCGCGTAGACCTCCTCGAAGCGGTGCTCGAGCTCCAGCGTCGCCGGATCGAGGATCGCGAACTCCTCCTCGAGCCCGATCGTGAAGTCGGTCGAGGACTCGAATCGCTCGCGGACGAGGTCGAGGTCTAGCGACAAGGATTCAGGCCAGGTAGAAGTAGAGCGCGTAGAGCAGGTCGACGGCGGGGCTGGACGTGTGGACCGTCACCTCCGGCGGCACCTGCAGCAGCTGCTCGGAGTAGTTGAAGATGATCTTGACGCCGGCCTTGACAAGCCGGTCGGCGACCTCCTGGGCGGCGTCGGCGGGCACCGCGAGGACGCCGACGACGATCTCCTCCTCGCCGACCACCGCCTTCAGGTCGCCGAGGTCGCGCACCCGCAGCTCGCCGATCTCGGTGCCGACGACCGCCGGGTCGGAGTCGAAGACGGCGACGACCTGGAAGCCGTGGTCGGCGAAGATCGCCGAACTGGCGATCGCCTGGCCGAGGTTGCCGGCGCCGAAGAGGGCGATGTTGTGCTGGCCGGAGGTGCGGAGGATCTTGCGCACCTCGGAGACCAGCGACTCGATGTTGTAGCCGACGCCGCGCTTGCCGAACTTGCCGAAGCCGGAGAGGTCGCGGCGGATCTGAGTCGGGTTGATGTGGGTGTACTCGGAGAGCTCCTGCGAGGAGATCGTCTCCCGCCCCATCTTGCGCGCCTGGGTCAGCACCTGCAGGTAGCGGGAGAGGCGCGCGGCGACGCCCAGCGAGAGGCGGTCCCCTTCGACTGGGAACCCCTCCGGGACCTCGTACTCCTCGATCACCTCGGCCATGCCCCCACAGTATCGAGCCTGGCACGCAGGCCGATTTCGTCCAAAACGAGCTCCGAGACGACCGTCCCGTCGACCTCGACGACCGGGATTCGCTCGAGGTGGCGGCGCAGCAGCAGCTCGTCGCTCTCGATGTCGATCTCGTGCAGGGCGAAGCGGTACCCCTCCCCGTGCAGGGCGACGATCGCGGCCACCGCCTCCTCGCAGAGATGGCAGCCGGGTCGCGAGTAGACGACGACCTCGGTCATGCAGCCCGGCGGACCGGCGTCGCGAAGGCGTCGAAGCCGAGGTAGTCCGGGTACTCGATGCGCGGGGCGAAACGGGCGGCCGAACCGATCATCGCCGCGTTGTCGGTGCAGAGCTTCCCCGGGACCAGCTTCAGCCGCACGCCGCGCTCCTCACAGAGCGCCGTCACGGCTTCCCGCAGCGGGCCGTTGGCGGCGACGCCGCCTCCCAGCGCCACCGCCTCCCAGTCGCCCTTCTTCAGGGCGCGCTTCAGTTTCGCGATCAGCTGGGCGACCACGGCGGCCTGGAAGGAGGCGGCGAGGTCGGCGCGATGCTCGGCCACCCCCTCCTCGCCGAGTTCGCGGCAGCGGTAGACGAGCGCCGTCTTGAGGCCGCTGAAACTGAAGTCGAGGCCGGGGTCGCGGGCCATCGCCACCGGCATCTCGAAGGCGGCCGGGTCGCCATCCTCGGCCAGCTTCTGCAGCGCCGGGCCGCCGGGGTAGCCGAGGCCGAGCAGGCGCGCTGACTTGTCGAAGGCCTCGCCGGCGGCGTCGTCGAGCGTCGTCCCCAGCACCTCGTGGCCGTGGTGATCGGTGACGCCGGCCAGCAGGGTGTGGCCGCCACTGGCGACCAGACAGAGGAACGGGGGCTCCAGCGGCGCGGGCTCGAGGAAGTTGGCGGCGACGTGGCCCTGCAGGTGGTCGACGGCGATCAGCGGCAGCCGCCGCGGCGCCGCGATCGCCTTGGCGGTGCTGACGCCGACCAGGAGAGCGCCGATCAGGCCCGGCCCGGTGGTGACGGCAACCGCCTCGACGTCTCCCAGCCCCACTCCGGCCTCCGCCAGCGCCGCGCCGACCACCGGCGCCGTCAGTTCGAGGTGGTGGCGCGAGGCGACCTCGGGCACGACCCCGCCGAACGCCGCGTGCGCCTCCGCCTGCGAGGAGATCAGGTTGGAGAGGATCCGCGGGCCGTCGAGGACGGCCGCGCAGGTGTCGTCGCAGGAGGTCTCGATCGCGAGGATCAGTCCAGCCACATGATCAGCGCGTCCTCGTTGTTGTCGTGGTAGTAGCGGGGGCGGACGCCGGCCGAGCGGAAGCCGAAGCGCTCGTACATGGCGATCGCCTGGTGGTTGGAGACCCGGACCTCGAGCGTGAACGGGAGCACGCCCCGCGCCTCCTCGATCAGCCGCGCCAGCAGCTGTCCGGCGACGCCGGCGCGGCGGCGCTCCGGTGCCACGGCGATGTTCATCAGGTGCCAGACCTGGTCATAGCGGGAGCAGATCACGTAGCCGAGCAGCTCGTCGCCGGCACTGGCGGCGAGGCAGATGCCGGAGGGCTTGGAGAGCTCGAGCACGAACATCGCCAGCGACCACGGGGTCGGGAAGGAGCGGCGCTCGATCGCGATCACCGCCGGCAGGTCGCTGTAGGCGAGCCTGCGCACCTTCGCCTCTTGGCTCAGGTCACTCGGCTTTCTGGAAAGAATTTCGCTCACGCCAGCGCTCTGCGTCGGGAGGTCTGAGGTAGATCGGGGCGAGCGGGCCCCCCTCCGGCGAGGCCGCGGCGAGGGCGCATAGGTGCCGCGCGGCGACCCTGTGGACGGGATCGGCATCGTCCGCTATCCGGACGCCGTGCCGAGCCAACTCGTGCCGGAATCGTACCGCCCCCGAGCCGGCGGCCGGCGGCGGCGCGGACAGGCCCGCGACCCGCTCCTCCAGCTCCTCGGGGCGACAGACCAGCGGCTCCCAGATCCGCTCCCCGCGCTCGCCGTAGAGCGCCGCGAAGACCTCGCCGCGGCGCGCGTCGAGGACCGCCAGGCGCTCGCCCTCGGCACCGGCCTCCCCCATTCCGCGCCCGATCGCGTCGAGCGTGCAGACGCCGGTCGCCGGCAGGCCGAGGCTGGCGGCGATTCCGCGGGCGGTGGCGATGGCGATCCGCAGCCCGGTGAAGGAGCCGGGGCCGAGGCCGACGGCGAGCAGCTCGACCCGCTCCCAGCCGCCGGCTGCGCCGGCGCAGCCCTCCACCTCCTCCAGCAGCGCGGTCGCGTGCCGGGGGCCCTCCGCGGAGGGCCCCAGCAGCGACTCGTGCAGGACCTCGCCGTCGCGCCAGGCGCAGGCGGCGGTGTCGGCGGTGGCGGTGTCGAAGCCGACGACGACCAGCGGAGGACCGCTTCTAGCCCTTGACCCTGAAGACGAAGGAGCCGACTTTCTTGCCTTCGACGAACCAGGTCACCCGGTGCTTGCCGGGGATGGTCGACGTCACCTTGTTCACGTAGAGCGTCCCCTGTTTCGCCTCCTGTGCCTGCGCACAGAGGTTTTTGCCGCTGGGGAACTTGACGCAGACGCTGTAGTTGACGTCGCCTTTGAGGCTTTTGAAGAAGGCGCCCTTCTTGGCCTTCTTGGGACAGACGTGCGCGGGCTTGGCGTTGCGGGAGATGCCGCAGCCGACGTAGTGCTTGTACGCCGCCGCCCCTGCCGTGGCGGGCACCGCCGCGCCGGCCAGCAGCCCGGTAACCACCAACACTGCTGAAAGCGCTTTCAGTCCCTTCATTGGTCCTTCCCTTCGTGGATCGCAGTTTGTGAGCCGATGCTACAAGTTGTGTTCCCTGTCCCCGGAACACCACCTGCGTCGACTCGGAGCGGGATGGCCCTACCAGTCGACCTCGATCGCGCGGCTCTCGCCGCCGGCGTGCTCGAGGCGGATCTCCAGCGCCGGCCGCCCCAGCCGCTCGACCCCGACCGCGGGCCACTCGACGAAGGCGACGCCGTCGGGGCCGAGGTAGTCGTCGATCAGGGCCGGGTCCTCCTCCTCCAGGCTCTGCAGCCGGTAGAGGTCGAGATGGGAGACCGGCAGGCGTCCGCCCGCGTAGCGCTGACCGATCGTGAAGGTCGGCGAGGTGATCGGCTCCTCGATCCCGAGCGCCCGGCAGGCGCCACGGATCAGCGTCGTCTTGCCGGCTCCGACCTCGCCGCTGACGACGACGACGTCGCCCGGGGCCAGGCGCTCGGCGACGCGGGCGCCGAGCGCTTCGGTCTCCGCCGCGGCGCTGCTCTCCAGGCGCTCCATCAGCCGAACATGTCGAGCTGGTCGTCGGGCGGGGGCGGCGAGGTGGCGCGGCCGGCCGCCTCGTCTTCAGCGGCGGCGATCTCCTCGGCGCTCGGCGGCGGCGCCGGCGCCGGCCCAGCGAGCAGTCCCGGCACGGTCGCGAGGTCGCCGCGCAGCGTCTCCTTCATCGCTGGCGTCCGCAATGCCGCGGCCGGGTGCAGCAGCGGCAGCAGGAAGACGGTGCGGCCGCCGAACTCGTGCACCTGCGGCGTGCCGCGGACCTTGGTGATCCCGACCGGGCTGCCGGTCAGCAGCTTGGTCGCGAAGTTGCCCAGCGTGCACAGCACCTTCGGCTCGATCAGCCGCACCTGCTCGAACAGGTAGGGCTTGCAGGCCTCGATCTCCAGCGGCTGCGGATCGCGGTTGCCGGGCGGCCGCGACTTCAGCACGTTGGCGATGAAGACCTGCTCGCGCGAGAGCCCGATCTCTTCCAGCAGCTGATTCAGCAGCTGCCCCGCGCGGCCGACGAAGGGCAGCCCCTGCCGGTCCTCGTCGGCCCCCGGCGCCTCGCCGACGAACATCAGCTCGGCGTCGGCGTTGCCGGCCCCGAAGACGGTCTTGGTGCGGGTCTCGTGCAGGGGGCATCTGGTGCAGGCCGATACCTCTTTGTAGAGCTCGACCAGCCGCTCGCGGCGCTGCTCCGCGGTGGCGCTCATTTCGCCTTCTTCTTGTGGTGCGGGTTTTCGCCCCGCGCCCGTTTCTGGCGCGACTCGACGATCCGGTCCTTGCGCGCCGCTTCCCGCTCGCCCCGCATCGATTCGTTCGAGCGCACCTTCGCCCCGCGCGGCTGGCGACCGGGCGGCGAGACGCTCGACATCAGCCGGCGGGTGCGCGTCGAGCCGCACTCCGCGCACGGAACCCCCTCGGCCCCGGCCGCGACCAGCTCCTCGAAGCGAGCCCCGCACTCCTCGCACTCGAACTCATAGATCGGCATCGGCGGCAATGGTAGTTCGGCGCGGCTACGCGATCGTTCGTCAATTAGTCTGGGCAAATGAAGGACTGGGGACGCGGGGTGTGCCTGGGGGCGTGCGCGGTGACGGCGCTGCTCGCGATGCCGTTCACCGCCTCGGCGAAGCCCGGCTTCTACGTAAGCCCCGCCTCTCGCTCGGCGGCGCTCCGCACGCACGGCAGCAACGGCTATGGCATCGACATGCTGGCGGCGGGCTCTCGCCTGGTTCTGTTCGCGGCCAAGGCCAGCGGCTCCGCGTCTTATCTCGTTCGCATGCGGCCCTCGAAACCCGCCGAGATCAAGGCGTCACTGGGCAAGCTGGGGCACATCTCGCTGCGCTTCAGGCCGAGCGGGCCCGCCGAGGTCCAGCCCGAACCGGGGAGCGAATGCGTCGGCTCGGCACCCACGCGCCAGCAGGGGCGTTTCGTCGGCGATCTGCGGTTTCGCGGCGAGGACGGCTTCACCGCCGTCCACACCACCAGCGTCAAGGGCGAAATGTTCAGGCGCTCAAGGCAGGTCTGCAAGCGACCCCATGAACCGCGGGGCGGTGGCCGTGAACCGCGTGCGGTGAGCCTCAGCGCCTACGTCGCTGGCGACCCTGAAAAGCCCTCGTTCAGCGCCTACGAGCTCACCGGCAAGCACGACTTCGGTGGATACCCCGGCTCGAGTTACTCCGCGAGCGTGACCGAAAGGCGGGGACAGATGACGATCAGTCGCACGGCGAGTGCCAGCGCGGAGGCATCGACGTTCGCGGTCAGCGCCCCGTCCGCGCGCCCCGCCGTCGCATCGGTCGCACCACCATTTCCCTTCAGCGGCACCGCGGTCTTCGAAGGCGCCGACGGCCTCGCCCCGACCTGGAGCGGCGACCTCAGCGTGTCGTTGCCCGGTCTCGGAGCCGTACCGCTGACGGGTTCGCCATTCACCGCCCGCCTCTGCCGCGACCTGTCTTGCGCCTGCCCACCCGGGGCAGCGTGCGTGATCTTCTTCTCGACGAGCGGGCGCGTCGGATCGCCTCTTCGCCTTCTCCACGACCCGGCGCACCTGCCCCGCGGCCCAGGCATGTGGGGGTCGGCGCCGTGAGGCTCCGGGTCGGCGCAATCGGGTTGGTCGTGGCAGCAATGGCCCTGCTCACGGGGCCGGTCGCCGGTGCCGGCGCCAAGCCAGGCTTCGAGGTCCAAAAAAGCAGTCTGCGGCTGAATCTCACAATCAAGGGCAGCAACGGCTTCCGCGGCTTCATCGCGACCGAGGGCCATAAGCAGGTGTCGCTGACCCTGATCAAAGGGGGCGTCTTGATGGACCTGCGGACCAACGGGACGGTGAGTCGCGACGGGATCGTGGCGCGGTTCGGCGACCTCGGGAAGGTCTCGGTGCGGTTCCAGGGCGAGCGGCCATCAGCGGCCGCGGGTCCTCGCAGGCAAGGTCAGCGCGGCGACCCTACGCCCGGTTGCAGCGGCCGCGACCCGATCCTCGAACGCGGCCACTTTCGCGGCACCATCCAGTTCCGGGGCGAGAACGACTTCACCCGGATCGACACCGGACTTGCGCCTGGCACGGTCGAACAGCACTTCCGGCGAGTCTGCAAAGAATCGTTGCTGTCGGCACTCGATGGCTTGTTCGAAGAACTCTTCAGCGGCCTGCGGGTCGACATGCTCGAAGCTCACGCTCGCGTCGACGGCGCCAACGTGGCGTTCGAAGCGGCCTCGTTCGATCTCAGCTCGATCCTGGGCCCGGGAACCCCACCCGCCTACGGCTTCTCCGGCCGCACGATGGAATGGGTCGATGGGGTGCGGATCATCCGCGCCGCCAACGTCGAAGAAACCGATAGCGGCTTCTTCGCCGGCAAGCCAAGCGCGATGCCTCAGAACGTGACCGTCGTGCCGCCGAAGCCGCTCCTCGAAAGCGCCAAGTATCGGAAGGAGGCCGGCGTCCCCGCCACCTGGGTCGGGCCGCTGGCCGTGCGCCTACCCGGAGCGGGTCTGGTCCCGCTGACGGGACCGAGCTTCAAGAGCGCCTTCTGCGGTCTCACCGTGAAGAAGCTGATCGCCGGCGAGCGTTGCCTCGGCCTACAGGCGGAACCCGAGCCGCACTCATTGGCAACGCTCGCGAGAGCCGCCGCTCAGGGCGGCGGCTCCCAGTCCCAGGCCTTCTTGGACCTCAGACGCTCCTGGCCGAGGTAAGTCGTCAGGCGAGGGCCTGACCCCGCGTGAAAAGCTAGCGCCGTCCCGTCTTCGTCTCTAAGGAGAGTCCCTTGAAAAAGGTCAGATCGCGTCTCACCTTCGCCAACCTCATTTCTTGCCTGGCGCTGTTCGTTGCGCTCGGCGGTGCCAGCTACGCCGCCACGCAGCTGCCCAAGAACAGCATCAGCTCCAAGCAGATCAAGAAAGGCTCGATTCAGCTGAGCGATCTCAGCAAGGGGGCTCGCCGCCACCTGGCAGGCACGGTGGGGGCCCGGGGGCCGGCCGGTCAGGCAGGTCCGGTCGGGCCGGCTGGTCCGCAGACCAGCACGCTGGCCAGCGGCCAGACCCTGCGCGGTGTCTTCAACCTGGACTTCGAGGCGGCCACGGCCGGCGACGGGCTCGGCAGTGACATCTCCTTCGGCCTGAACCTGCCGCAGGCGCCGCGAGTCGAGATCGTCGACCCGGAAACCACGACGCCCAACTGCCCGGGCTCGGTCCAGAACCCGCAGGCGGCCAGGGGGGTCCTCTGTGTCTACGAGATATTCGAGTCAAACACGGGAACCTTTTCCGTCTGCGACGCCGAATGCGAAACCGAAGGGCCCGCGGCCGAGCCGTGGGGTGCCGAACTTTATCTCTTCGCCAAAGCGAAAGGCCGCGCTTTCGTCGACGGGGCCTGGGCTACCACCGCTCCCTGAATCTCTGGCGCGGGTGCTCCGACCAACGGAGCACCCGCGTGCCTCAGGGCAGCGGCTCCCAGTCCCAGGCCTTCTGGGACGTCAGGCTCTCCTGGTCGAGGTAGCGGCGGAACTCGTCGAGCTCGGTCGGCTCGACGCTGTAGACGTGGTCGGGTTCGGGGAAGTGGCGGGAGCGGACCTCGTCCGCGTACTGCGCGACAGCAGCGACCATCTGCTCGTGGACGTTGGCGTAGCGCTTGACGAATTTGGCCATGTGGCCGGTGGTGATGCCGAGCAGGTCGTGGAAGACCAGGACCTGACCGGACGTGGAGGGGCCGGCGCCAATGCCGATCGTCGGGATCTCCAGCTTGGCGACGATCGCTTCGGCGATCGCGGCCGGGACGGCCTCGAAGACGATCGCGAAGCAGCCGACCGACTGCAGGGCGAGGGCGTCTTCACAGAGCTTGATCGCGTCCTTGGCGCTCTTGCCCTGGGCTTTGTAGCCGCCGAGGGCGGTGGCGGTCTGGGGGGTCAGGCCGAGGTGGCCCATCACCGGGATGCCGGCGCGGACGATCGCCCGGGCGCGCTCGACGGCGACGCCGCCGGACTCGAGCTTGACCACCTGGCAGCCGGTCTCCTTGACCAGGCGCTGGGCGCTCTGGATCGCCAGCTCGTTGCTCGACTCGTAGCTGCCCATCGGCATGTCGCCGACCATCAGCGGCGTCTTCAGGCCGCGGCGGACGGCCTTGCCCAGCATCACCATCTCGTCCATCGAGACCTGCTCGGTGCCGGGATAGCCGAGCACGACGTTGGCGGCCGAGTCGCCGACGAGGACGATGTCCACGTCCGCCGCCTCGGCCACGGTCGCCGACGGGTAGTCGTAGGCGGTGACCATCACGATCGGTTCGCCGTTGGCCTTCATCTCGGCCAGGCGCGGGAGGTTGACCGGGCTGCGCCCCGAGGGCGGCGGCGCGGTGTGGGAGCGGCCGCCCGAGCTCATGAGAGCAGCACCTCAGGATGGCTGTCGACGGCGACGGGGTTGTTGTCGTCGTCGACGTGGACGACGACCGGCGAGTAGCGCTCGAGGTCGGCCTCGTCGTAGGCGCCGAAGGTGGCGACGATGATCTTGTGGCCGGGCTCGACCAGGTGGGCGGCGGCGCCGTTGACCTGCATCGTGCGCGAGCCGGGCTCGCCGTCGATCACGTAGGTGACGAAGCGGGAGCCGTTGTCGACGTCCCAGACGTAGACCTGCTCGTTGGTGATCATGTCCGCCTGGGCCATCAGCTCGGTGTCGACGGTGATGCTGCCGATGTAGTCGACGTCGCAGTCGGTGACCGTTGCCCGGTGGATCTTGGACTTCAGCATCTGTCTCTGCATTGGCTCTCCCTTTGCCTTTCTACGTTGTCAAGGTCGGATCAAGACGTTGTCGATCAGCCGCGCGCCGCCGACCTGGGCGGCGACCGCGACCAGGACCGGGCGGCCGTTCAGCGCGGCCACCGGCTGCAGCGACTCGGCGTCGCGCGCCTCCAGGTACTCGGGCTCGATGCCGGCGGCGGCAAGCTCGTCGCGAGCGGCGGCAAGGCCGACCTGCAGCGACTCCTCGCGGGCGCCGCGCTCGGCCGCCCCGAGGGCGCGTGAGATCGCCGGGGCGCGCTCGCGATCCTCGTCGCCGAGATAGGCGTTGCGCGAGCTCATCGCCAGACCGTCGGCCTCGCGGACGGTCGGCAGCACCTCGATCCGCACCGGGAAGTCGAGGTCGCGGGCCATGCGACGTATAACGGCCGCCTGCTGGGCGTCCTTCTGGCCGAAGTAGGCGACGTCGGGGCCGACGACGTTGAAGAGCTTGGCGACGACGGTGGTGACGCCGCGGAAGTGCTCGGGGCCGCGGCGGGCGGGATCGCCGTCCAGCACCGCGGTGAGGTTGCCGCCGACCTCGACCGCCGTGGCGAAGCCCTCGGGATAGACCTCCTCGATCGCGGGCGCGTAGACGAGGTCGACCCCCGCCTCCATCGCCAGGCGCAGGTCGCGCTCCTCGTCGCGCGGATAGCGATCGAGGTCCTCGCCGGGACCGAACTGGGTCGGGTTGACGAACAGGCTCATGACCACGAGGTCGCACTCGGCGCGGGCGGCGCGCAGCAGTGAGAGGTGGCCGTCGTGCAGGTAACCCATCGTCGGCACCAGGCCGATCGTCAGGCCCTCGCGACGCGGCTGCTCGAGCCGCGCGCGCAGCGCGGCCTTGGCGCGCAAGACGCTCGCGCCTTCGTTCCTGGGGGGGGAAGTGACGGTGCCGAGGTTCAAATTCATCCGGTCCATGCCCTTCTGGGTCACGGCCATCCGTGACGGATTATAGGGACTGCGTGACGTCTCAGTGACGAAATTCGATCGGCTTGATCACGCGGGCCGGCGCGCCGGCCGCGATCGTCGCCGGCGGCAGGTCCTTGGTGACCACCGAATTCGAGCCGATCACGCAGCGATCGCCGATCTTGACCCCGCTGGTGACGACGCAGTTGACCCCGAACCAGCAGTTGGCGCCGATCTCGACCGGGCCCTTGGAGCTGAAGCCCTGCCAGGTGATCGGCTTCTCGGGATCGTCGAAGCGGTGGTCGGCGTCGCCGACGAAGCAGCCGTTGGCGAACATCGTGTGATCCCCGATCGTCACCCGCTGGTGGGCGGCGACCATCGTGTTGCGGTTGAGGAAGCAGCCGGCGCCGATCTCGATCCGCGCCTCGGGCGCCAGGGTCAGCCAGCAGCCCGGCTCGAAGAGGGAGCCTTCGCCGATCGTCAGCCGCCCCTCGTCGAGCGCTTCCAGCAGCTCGCCCTCGACCGGGTGGCGGAGGTAGAAGCCGCCGCGGGCGGCGTGGCGGTCGATTCGCAGCCGCCGCAGGGGCCGGTGGTTGCGCTCGTACCAGCGCCGCTTCACCCACCAGGTGCGCCAGCCCCGCTGTCCCCCGCTCTCACTCACCCGCCCAGCGTAGACTGCTCGCGTGGCTGAGCTTCGCGGCGGCATAGACCTGGGCGGGACCAAGATCCAGACGGCGGTCGTCGACGACGCCGGCAAGGTCAGCGGCGAATCGCGGCGGCCGACGCCGACCAGCGGCGGCCCCCAGGACGTGGCCGACGAGATGGCCGCGGCGATGCACGAGGCGGCCGAGCAGGCAGGCGTCGAGACCAGCGCCCTGGCGGGCATCGGGGTCGGCTCCCCCGGCGACGCCGACGAGAAGACCGGCGTCGTCTCCGGCGCCCGCAACCTGCCGGGCTGGGAGGGCAGCTTCCCGCTGGCCGAAAGCCTGAAGGAGGCACTGGGCACCGAGGTGCGGGTCGGCAACGACGTCCAGGTCGCGACCGAGGCCGAGTTCCACCTCGGCGCCGGGCGCGAGTTCGAGAGCCTGATCGGCGTCTTCTGGGGCACCGGGGTCGGCGGCGGCCTCGTCCTCGACGGCAAGCCCTGGCTCGGCCGCGGCGCCGCCGGCGAGATCGGCCACATGGTCGTCAAGCGCGGCGGCGCCAAGTGCCCGTGCGGTCGCCGCGGCTGCATGGAGGCCTACGCCGGCCGCTCGGCGATGGAAGCCGAGGCGCGGCGCCAGCACGAGGAGGGCCACAAGACCGACCTCTTCAAGCTGATGGAGAAGCACGGCAAACCGCGGCTGACCAGCGGCATCTGGGAGCGCGCGATCGACGCCAACGACCATCTCGCCGAGGACCTGATCCACCGCGCGATCGAGGCGCTGGGGACCGGCATCGCCTCCGCCGTCAACCTGCTCGACCCGGAGGCGGTGATCATCGGCGGCGGCCTCGGGGTGCGCTTCGGCGATCGCTACATGGAGCCGCTGACAAAAGAGATGGGCAAGCACCTCTTCCTCGACGAAAAGCCGCCCGCGGTCCGGGTCGCCGCACTGGGCGACCTCGGCGGCGCCGTCGGCGCCTCATTGCTTTTCGCCCGTTAGGTCAGACCCGGCCGCTGGCCGAGCGCTGGTTGCGCGCGACCGCGTCGACCAAGACCGCCAGCAGGAGGACGCCGCCGGTGACCATGAACTTGACCGCGGAGGAGAGCGCCAGCAGGTCCATGCCGTTGGAGATCGAGCCGATCACCAGCGCGCCCATCAGCGCCGTCCAGACCGAGCCGCGGCCGCCGAAGAGGCTGGTGCCGGCGATCACCGGGCCGGCGATCGCCAGCAGCAGCAGTTCGTTGCCACCGGAGTTCTGGTTGACCGCGAGCAGGCGCGAGGCGGCCATGATCCCGCCGATCGCGGCCATCGTCCCGGCGATGCCGAAGACGGCGATGCGAATCCCGTTGACGCGGATGCCGGCCCGGCGCGCCGCCTCGGCGTTGCCGCCGACGGCGAAGACATGGCGGCCGAAGCCGGTGCGCTTGACCACGAACTCCATCCCGACCACGAACCCGAGCAGGATCAGGACCGCCAGCGGCGTGCCGCGATCGGAGTTGAAGATCGTCGTGGCGACGATCGTCACCGTCGCGACCAGGCCGAAGCGGACGACCATCCCGGTCAGGCTCTCTCTGTCGAGGCCGGCGGCGACGCGGCGGCGGTGGCCGAGGAAGAGCACGGCGCCGTAGCCCGCGACCACGACCGCGGCGATGACCCAGCCAACCGTGTCGGAGTAGAAGGTGTTGGCGAGGCCGGTGATCTTGGGATCGGTGATGTTGATCGACCCGGTCGATCCCAGCACCTGCAGCAGCGCCCCCTGCCAGGCCAATAACCCGGCAAGGGTGACCACGAACGAGGGCACGACGAAGCGGCTGAAGAGGCTGCCCTGAAGCACCCCGATCGCCATCCCGACCGCGACCGCGGCGGCGATCGCCAGGTAGGGGTTCCAGCCGTGCTGGACGTTGAGCACGGCCATCACCGCGGCGGCGAGGCCGCTGACCGCGCCGACCGAGAGGTCGATCTCCCCCAGCAGCAGGACGTAGACGACGCCGACCGAGATCAGCCCGGTGGCGGCGATCTGCAGCATCAGGTTGGTCAGGTTCTGGGCCGAGAGGAAGCGGTCGTTCTCGAACTGGAAGATCGCCCAGATCAGGGCCAGGCCGATCACCACCCGCAGCGAGGCGAGGTCGCCCTGGATCAGGCGCCGCCAGGTCTCCTTGGGCCGCGGAATGCTCTCCTCGGTCTCGACGGTGCCGGCGGCCGCATCGCTCATCGCTCCCCCTCCCCACTCTCGGCATTCTCAGCGCGAAGCTCCTGCTCGACGCCGTTTTGCTTGTCGCCTTCGGAACCGATCCCGGTGATCGCCGAGACCACGTGCTCCTCGGTGGTCGCTTCGGCGCTGAAGTCGCCCGCCGGGCGCCCCAAGCGCAAGACGAAGATGCGGTCGGCGACCTCGAAGACGTCGACCAGGTTGTGGCTGATCACGACGACGCCGAGCTCGCGCTCGCGCAGGCGCCGGATCAGGTTCAGGACCTGGGCGGTCTGGGCGACGCCGAGCGCCGCGGTCGGCTCGTCGAGCAGCACCACCTTGGGCTCGCCGAGCAGCGAGCGGGCGACCGCCACCTGCTGGCGCTGCCCGCCGGAGAGGGTGCCGACCTCGCTGCGCAGGCTCGGGATCGTCACCGCCAGGTTCGAGAGCAGCTCGGCCGTCTGGTGCTCCATGCTCGCCTCGTCGAGCTGGCGCGAGAAGGTGCCGAGGCCGGGCGAGACCTCCTCGCTGCCGAGGAAGAGGTTGGCGACGACGTCGAGGTTGTCGCAGAGCGCCAGGTCCTGGTAGACGGTGGCGATCCCCAGCGTGGTCGCGTCCTGCGGTTTGGAGATCGAGACCTGCTCCCCGTCGAAGCGGATCGTGCCTTCGTCGGCGGCGTGGATGCCGGCGATCGTCTTCACCATCGTCGACTTGCCGGCGCCGTTGTCGCCGACGAGGCCGACGACCTCACCGGCGTGAACGGCGAAGTCGACCCGGTCCAATGCCTGGACCGGGCCGAATCGCTTACTGACTCCCTCCAGCTCGAGGAGTGGAGTACCGGTGCTCATGCTCAGCCCGAGATTCCCGCTTCTTCGCACGCCTTCTTATAGGCGCTGGTACAGAGTTCGGAGGCGGTGACGAAGCCATCCGCGACGACCGTCGACTTCACGTTGTCTTTGACGACCGCGATCGGTTCGAGCAGGACCGAGGGCACCTTGCCGGCGCCGTTGTCCAGTTCCTCGGTGACTTTGTCCTTCGGCACTTCCTTGCCTTCGGCGAGGTCAATCGCGATTTCGGCGCTGACCTTGGCCTGTGGGCCGATTTCCTTGTAGACCGTCATGTACTGCTGGCCGGCGAGGATCCGCTGCAAGCCCGCGACCGTCGCGTCCTGGCCGGTGACCGGGATCTTTTCGGGGTCGAGGCCGGCGCCTTTCAGCGCCGCGATGGCGCCGCCGCCGGTGTCGTCGTTGGCGGCGTAGATGCCGGCGAAGCCGTCGTTGCCGAGCGCGGTGATCGCCTGCTGGGCCTCACGCTGGGCATTTTCGGCCGACCAGCCCGGGGTGTCGTATTCCTTCGCGACCGTCACCCCCGCGGCTTCGAACCCTTTGTTGGAGCCCGCTTTGAACAGGGCGGCGTTCGGGTCAGCCGGGTCGCCGTTGATCTTGATGATCGGGCCGTTGGGGCTGCCGTCTTCTTTCAGTTTCTTGGCCAGCGTTTCGGCCTGCAGTTCGCCGACTTTTTCGTTGTCGAAGGAGACGTAGGCGTCGACTTCGCCGTTTTCGATCAGGCGGTCGTAGCTCAGCACCGGCACGTTCTGCGCCTGCGCCTTTTCGGCGATCGCCGCGGCCGATTTGGAGTCCATCGGATCGACGACGAGGACTTCAGCGCCCTGGGTCAGGGCCGCTTCGGCCTGACTCTGCTGCTTCTGGGCGTCACCGCCGGCGTTGCTGTAGATGACTTCGCAGTCGCTGCAGAGTTCTTCGACCGATTCTTCGAAGTCGGGGCGGTCGTTGGTTTCGTAGCGCGGCGTCTCGTTTTCCGGCAACAGGAGGGCGATCTTGGTGCCACCACCGCCACTGCTGCCACCACAACCCGCGGCAACCAGGGCGATCACCAGCAGCGCTCCTAGTCCGAACGAAAACCGCTTCAGCGCGGTGGGACTGGTCATTCGTCTCCTCCTTTTGCCGGGCATGCGCCCGATTCCCAAACCCAAGAACCCAAAACCCTGTATCGACCATACCCACGGCTGGCGGTCTCAATCACGATTCGGGCCACCGCGTCCTATCTCGCCCCGAACCCTGGGACGCGGCGTCCTAGACGCTGTGCCTAATCAGGCGGCGAGCGCTTCGCGCCGCTTGCCGCCGCGCTTGGCCTTGGCGGGCACGACGAGGCTCGAGAGGAAGCGCCCGGTGTAGGAGCCCTTGACCGCGGCAACCTCCTCGGGGGTGCCGGTGGCGACGATCCGGCCGCCCTCTTCCCCGCCCTCGGGGCCGAGGTCGACCAGCCAGTCGGCGGTCTTGATCACGTCGAGGTTGTGCTCGATCACGACGACGCTGTTGCCAGCGTCGACGAGCCGGCCGAGCACCTCCAGGAGGCGGGCGACGTCGGCGAAGTGGAGGCCGGTGGTGGGCTCGTCGAGGATGTAGAGGGTGTCGCCGGTGGCGACTTTGGAGAGCTCGGTGGCGAGCTTGATCCGCTGCGCCTCGCCGCCGGAGAGCGTCGTCGCCGGCTGGCCGAGGCGGATGTAATCGAGCCCGACGTCGTGCAGGGTGCGCAGGCGGCGGGCGATCTTCGGCACGTTCTCGAAGAACTCGACCCCCTCCTCGACCGACATCTCGAGCACGTCGGAGATGTTCTTGCCCTTGAAGCGGACCTCGAGCGTCTCGCGGTTGTAGCGTTTTCCGTGGCACTGCTCGCAGGGGACGTAGACGTCCGGCAGGAAGTGCATCTCGATCTTGATCTGGCCGTCGCCTTTGCAGACCTCGCAGCGCCCGCCCTTGACGTTGAAGCTGAAGCGCCCCGGCTTGTAGCCGCGGGCTCGCGCCTCCTGGGTCTGGGTAAAGAGCTGGCGGATGTGGTCGAAGACGCCGGTGTAGGTGGCCGGGTTGGAGCGCGGCGTGCGCCCGATCGGCGACTGGTCGATGTTGATGATCTTGTCGATCTGGCTGAGCCCGTCGACGCCGTCGTGGGCCCCCGGGCGCAGCTTCGCAGCGTGCAGGCGGTTGGCGACCGAGTGGTGCAGGGTCTCGTTGACCAGGGTCGACTTGCCGGAGCCGGAGACGCCGGTGACGCAGCAGAGGACGCCGAGTGGGATCGTCGCGTCGACATCCTTGAGGTTGTGTTCGCGGGCGCCGCGGATCAGCAGGGCGCCGCTGGGCTGGCGGCGCTCCTCCGGCACGGCGATCTGCCGCTTGCCGGAGAGGTACTGCCCGGTCAGCGAGGCCGGGTTCCCGGCGACTTCCTTCGGCGTGCCGGCGGCGATCACGTGGCCGCCGTGTTCGCCGGCGCCGGGCCCGAGGTCGACGAGGTGGTCGGCGGCCATCATCGTGCCCTCGTCGTGCTCGACCACGATCACCGTGTTGCCGAGGTCGCGGAGGCGGTCGAGGGTGGCGATCAGCTTCTCGTTGTCGCGCTGGTGGAGGCCGATCGAGGGCTCGTCGAGCACGTACATGACCCCGACCAGGTGCGAGCCGATCTGGGTCGCGAGGCGGATCCGCTGCGCCTCGCCGCCGGAGAGCGAGCGGGCCGAGCGGGCCAGCGAGAGGTAGCCGATGCCGACGTTCTCGAGGAAGGCGAGCCGTTCGCTGATCTCGCGCACGATCAGCCGCGCGATCGCCCGCTCGGTCTTGGTCATCTCCAGGTTGGCGATCCACTCCGCCGCCGCCCGGGCCGAGAGGTCGCTGTACTCGGCGATGCTGATGCCGCCGACCTTGACCGCGAGCGTCTCCGGCCGCAGGCGGGCGCCCTTGCACTGCGGGCACGGCTGCTCGGCCATGTAGCTCTCGATCCGCTCGCGGTTGGTCTCGGAGTCGGTCTCCTCGTAGCGGCGCTGGAGGTTGTTGACGATCCCCTCGAAGCGCACCTTGTAGGAGCGCCGCCGCCCGAAGCGGTTGGTGTAGGTGACCTGGTGGCGGTCCTCGCCGGTGCCGCAGAGGAAGATCTCTTTCTCGGATTTCTTCAGTTTCGACCAGGGCTTGTCGGCGTCGACGCCGTACTCGTCGGCGACCGCCGCGATCAGGCGCTTCCAGTAGGCGCTGATGCCGCGGTTCCACGGCTGCAGGGCGCCCTCGGCGAGCGAGAGGGTCGGGTCGGGCACGACCAGCTCCGGGTCGATCACCCGCTGGAAGCCGAGCCCGTGGCAGCGCTCGCAGGCGCCGTGGGGGGAGTTGAAGGAGAAGATCCGCGGCTCCAGCTCGGGGATCGAGGTGCCGCAGTTGAGGCAGGCGAACTGCTCGGAGAAGAGCAGCGGCTCGGCGTCGTCGTCGACCATCTCGACTTCGATCAGCCCCGCCGCCAGGCCGGAGGCCGCCTCGACCGACTCCGAGAGCCGCCGCCGCAGGTCGTTCTTCATCACCAGCCGGTCGACGACGACGGAGATGTCGTGTTTGTACTTCTTGTCGAGCACGATCTCCTCGTCGAGCCGGCGCAGCTCGCCGTTGACCTTGACCCGCGAGTAGCCCTCCAGCCGCATCTGCTCGAGCAATTTCCCGTACTCGCCTTTGCGCCCGCGCACGATCGGCGCCATGACCATGAATTTGGTCCCGTCCTCCAGCGTCATCAGGCGGTCGACGATCTGCTCCTGGGTCTGCCCGGTGATCTCCTCGCCGCACTCGGGGCAGTACGGCACCCCGATCCGCGCCCAGAGCAGCCGCAGGTAGTCGTAGATCTCGGTCACGGTGCCGACCGTCGAGCGCGGGTTGCGCGAGGTCGTCTTCTGGTCGATCGAGATCGCCGGCGAGAGCCCCTCGATCGAGTCCACGTCCGGCTTCTCCATCAACCCCAGGAACTGGCGCGCGTAGGCGGAGAGCGACTCGACGTAGCGGCGCTGGCCCTCGGCGTAGATCGTGTCGAAGGCAAGGCTCGACTTGCCGGAGCCCGAGAGCCCGGTGATGACGATCAGCGCGTCTCGCGGCAGCTCAAGACTGACGTCCTTGAGGTTGTGCTCGCGGGCGCCCGAGATGACGATTCGATCGGAGGCGGCCACTCATGACGATTCTACGCAGGCGAACAGATGTTCCCCTGAAGTCCCTGGATCTTGCGGGATTCCGCAAGGCGCAAACGCGATCTGCGTTGGAGTCCGAAGCCGTCTTATGTGTCCCTCAGGCTCCCGGAGGGGGAGGAACTCCACCCCCTACGCACTTTGCACCGCTATGCGGAAGGAAGTGCGTTCGCACCAAAGACTGGCTCGTCTCGCCAATCGTCAGCATGGCGTCGTGTCCACACGGCAGCTGCGTGCGCTCGGCTACTCAGACGCGGCGATCTCGCGAGCGACCGCGGCCGGGCGGCTGCACCGGGTGCATCGAGGGGTCTACGCCGTCGGGCGCAGCCTGCTGTCGCCGCACGGGCACTGCCGGGCCGCAGTGGGTGCATGCGGGCCCGAGGCTCTTCTCAGCCACGCCTCCGCTGCATGGCTCTGGGGGCTGCTGCCGAATCTCACGCGACCGATCGAGGTCAGCCTGCCACGAAGGGGCAGGGCCCGCGCAGGGATCCACGTTCATCACTCGCTGAGCCTGGAGCTCGTCGATCGGGCCGAGCAGGCGGAGATCCCCGTTACGACGATCCCTCGCGCGCTCTTCGACCTCGCGTCCGCGGGCTCTCCACAGCTACTGCGGCAGGCGATCGATCGGGCCGAGCGATTGGGTCGCCTCGACCTGATCGATATCGATGGCCTGCTGCATCGCAATGTTGGGAGGCCCGGCGCGAAACGCCTGCGTCAGGCCCTGGAGATCTACCGGGATCCGGTCTTCAGCCGCGCCCGCAGCGAGCTGCTTTTTCTCGACTTGATCAAGAGGGCGGGACTGCCACGGCCGGCCCTGAACACCTTCGTCGCCGGCCATGAGATCGATGCCTATTGGGAGGAGGAGATGTTTGCCGCCGAAGTCGACGGCTGGGATGCACATCGGACCCGGGCGGCCTTCGAGGCCGATCCCCTGCGGCAGGAGCGATTGAAGCTGGCGGGCATCGACTCGATCCGGATCACCGCGCGGCGCATCGAACGGGAGCCACGAGAGGTGGCGAAGAGCCTTGGTGTCTTGCTGGCCAGGCGCAGGATCGAGCTCCGGATCCAGTCCTGACGCACTTTTCACCGCTATGCGGAAACAAGTGCGTCGGGGACCAAGGGGACGGCGCTCAGCCCAGGACGATGGCGAGCCGGCGACGGTAGTCGCGGGCCGCAGGATCGGCCGGATCCTCGCTGAGGATGCCGACGATCGCCTGTCGCAGCAGCTCGCGGGTATCCGCGTCGGCAGCGGTCATCGTTCCCAGCAGGCCGTCCAGCGCCGCCTCGCGTTCGCCACGATCGAGAGCGGCGAATGCATCGTCGCCGACGCCCTGGCGGGAGAGCTCGATCCGGGCGGCGATCCCGGCGGCGGCGAAGTCCTCGGGGTGAGAGGCGACCGCTTCCAGCGCCTCCTCCTCCGCCCCGCGCTCGAGACGGGCTAGGCCCAGGCGCACCGCGACGTCGGCCCGCCGCGGCTCCAGTTCGGCCGCCTCCCGCAGCGAGAGCTCGTCGCCCTTCTCCAGCAGCTCGTCCGCCTTCGAGGGCAGCAGCGCATCGAAGAACTGCTCGACCTTGGCCGGCGGGATCGCCCCCGTGAACTCGCTCACCACCTTGCCGTCGCGGAACGCCTTCACCGCCGGGATCCCCTGGACGCCGAAGCGCGTCGAGAGCGATTTGTTCGTATCGACATCCACCTTGGCCAGCAGCACCCGCCCGCCCCGGCTCGCCTCCGCCGATTCCAGCGCCGGGCTCAGCGCTTTGCAAGGCCCACACCACTCCGCCCAGAAATCGACCACGACCGGGGTCTTCCCGGAAAGCTCGATCACGTCCCGATCGAAGGTTGCTTCGGTTACGGCGATGGCCACCGGCGCAGATTAGACAGGTCCGACGCCTGGGTCCGCCCCTGACCCTTGTGCCGCCGGCCCGGCGGGGCTACGTTGGATGGAGGCAGGGTCAATCAGAGGAGGAGAGATGTCCAATCTCGACACTGCCCGGTCCGCCTACGCCGCCTTCGGAAGCGGAGATATGGCGGCGCTACAGGAGTCGTTCGCCGAGGACGCGGTCTGGATCACCTCGGACGAGCTGCCACTCGGAGGAGAGACCAAGGGGCGCGACGCGATCATCGCGAATTTCGCCCAGATCCCCAACTACTGGACGACGTTCATCGTCGAGCCCGAGGAGTTCATCGACGCCGGTGAGTACGTGGTCGTCCGTGGCACCCAGCGGGCGGGCAACGACAAGGGGAGCTTCGAGGCCCCATTCGTGCACCTGATCAAGTACGACCCGGACGGCAGGACCGTGCGCGGTGAGTTCTACGGCGACAGCGCCAAGGCGGCGAAGCTGCTCGCCTGATTCAGGCCCCGGCGGTCATCCCGTCGAGATCGCGACGCAGCTCGCGGAGCTCGTCGCGGATGCGGCCGGCCTCCTCGAAGCGGAGGTCGTCGGCCGCGGCCAGCATCTCCTCCTCCAGCGCCACGATCGTCTTCTCCAGCTCCTCCGGGCTGTCGTACTCGCCGCCGCGCTTGGCGCGCCGTTTGGCCGGGGCCCGGTCCTCCATCGCCAGGAACGAGGACATCTCGGAGATCCCTTTGCGGACCGTCTCCGGAGTGATTCCGTGCTCCTCGTTGTAGGCGAGCTGGATCGCCCGGCGGCGGTCGGTCTCGCTCATCGCCGCCCGCATCGCGTCGGTCTCCTTGTCGGCGTACATCAGCACCCGCCCGTTGACGTTGCGGGCGGCGCGGCCGATCGTCTGCACGAGGCTGGTCTCGCCACGCAGGAAACCCTCCTTGTCGGCGTCGAGGATCGCGACCAGCGAGACCTCGGGCAGATCGAGGCCCTCGCGCAGGAGGTTGACGCCGACGAGGACGTCGTACTCGCCAAGCCGCAGGTCGCGGACGATCTGGATCCGTTCCAGGGTGTCGATCTCCGAGTGCAGGTAGCGGACCTTGATCCCGTACTCGAGCAGGTAGGCGGTCAGGTCCTCGGCCATCTTCTTGGTCAGGGTGGTGACGAGGACGCGCTCACCGGATTTGGCGACCACCCGCGCTTCGTTCATCAGGTCGTCGATCTGGTTCTTCGTCTCCCGGACCTCGATGTAGGGGTCGACGATCCCGGTCGGCCGCACGATCTGCTCGACGATCCGGCTCGATTCCGCTTTCTCGAAGTTGCCCGGAGTCGCCGAGACCATGACCAGGCGGTCGACCCGCTCGAGGAACTCGTCGAACTTGAGCGGGCGGTTGTCGATCGCCGAGGGCAGGCGGAAGCCGAAGTCGATCAGGGTCGACTTGCGGGAGCGATCGCCCTCGAACATGCCGCCGATCTGCGGGATCGTCTGGTGGGACTCGTCGACGAAGCAGACGAAGTCGTCGGGGAAGTAGTCGATCAGCGTGTGCGGCGGGCTGCCGGCGGGGCGCCCGTCGAGGATCCGCGAGTAGTTCTCGATCCCCGAGGTGAAGCCGACCTCCTTGATCATCTCGAGGTCGTAGGCGGTGCGCTGGCGCAGTCGGTGCGCCTCCAGCTGCTTGCCTTCCTCCTCGAGCTCGGCCGTGCGCGATTCGAGTTCGGCCCGGATCTCTTCGACCGCGCGCTCGACCGTCTCGTCTTTGGTCACGTAGTGGGAAGCCGGCCAGACCGAGACGTGGTCGATCGTGTCGAGGATTTCCCCGGTCAGCGGGTCGAAGTGCTGGATCCCCTCGATCTCGTCGCCGAACAAGGAGATGCGGTAGGCGGACTCGGCGTAGGCGGGCATGATCTCCAGCACCTCGCCGCGGACCCGGAAGGAGCCGCGCCCCAGCACCTGGTCGTTGCGCTGGTATTGCATTTTCACCAGCTTGCGCAGGACCTCGTCGCGGTCGAGCGAGGCGCCGACTTTGAACAGCTGCATTTTTTCGTTGTAGACCTGCGGCGAGCCGATCCCGTAGATGCAGGAGACCGAGGCGACGATGATCACGTCGCGGCGGGCGAACAGGGCCGCCGTCGCCGCGTGGCGGAGGCGGTCGATCTCGTCGTTGATCGAGGAGTCCTTCTCGATGTAGAGGTCCTGTGCCGGGACGTAGGCCTCGGGCTGGTAGTAGTCGTAGTAGGAGACGAAGTACTCGACCGCATTGTCGGGGAAGAACTCGCGGAACTCGTTGCAGAGCTGAGCCGCAAGGGTCTTGTTGTGGGCGATCACCAATGAGGGCCGCTGCACCTGGGCGATCGTCGCCGCCATCGTGAAGGTCTTGCCGGTGCCGGTCGCGCCCAGCAGGGTCTGGAAGCGTTCGCCGGCCTCGATCCCTTCGGAGAGACCGGCGATCGCCTTCGGCTGGTCGGCGGTCGGCGTGTAGGCGGGGTTGAGCTGGAACTCGGGCATCCCTACGAAAATAGCGGGCGGCCAACTCGGCCCAAAGGTTCCGCGGTTCGAGATCCACGGCGGCAGCGGGTCTGGAACCGCGGAATGAAAGACTGCAGCGCGTGAATCGCTCGCGCGCCGGCCTCGCCGCCTTCTTCAACCTCACCGGGGTCCTGCATTTCGCGATCCCGCGCAGCTACGAAGCGATGGTGCCGGAGCCGGTGCCCGCCAAGGAGGCGGTCGCGATCAGCGGAGTCGCCGAGATCCTCGGTGGCCTCGCCGTCCTCCATCCCGGCACCCGCCGGCTCGGCCGCTGGTGGCTGCTGGCGCTGCTTCTAGCCGTCTTCCCCGCCAACGTCCACATGGCGGTCAACCCGGAGCGGATCCGCGGCCTCGACCTAAACAAGCTCCCGCGCTGGGTGCTCTGGGCACGGCTGCCGCTGCAGCCGCTGGCGATGCTCTGGGTCTGGCGCGCTACGCGCGACTGACCGGCACGCCCGCGGCGGACCCCACGCCCGCCGGCTCCTCTCGAGCCGACTCGTCCCCTGAATCCAGCGGCTCGCGCTCGGTCTTCGCCCAGTCACCGCGTTCGGTCAGCTGGCGCAGGCCAGAGCGCAGCAGCACCGGCCAGAGGAACCAGGTGTAGGGCGTGTATATCTGGGCGATCAGGAAGCCGCGCAGCCAGCCGACCGGCCCCTCCTCCGAGCGCGCGGCGATGCAGCCGAGCGCGGTGCCGCCGAAGGCCAGCAGGTAGAAGAAGGCCAGCTGCCAGGTCGGTCCGGCGCCCCAGAACGGCGCCACGCCGGCGATCGCCAGCGCCAGGGCGGCGACCAGGCCGATGCCGATGACCCCCTGCCAGAAGGGCATCAGCAGGTAGGCCATCTGCTCCGTGCGGGCGCCGCGCCCGAGCGGAGCCCTGGCCACCTCGCCGCGCAGCGCGATCGCCTGCAAGTTGCCCTGCGACCAGCGGGTGCGCTGGCGGAACAGCGGCCGCAGCTTCGAGAGCCCCTGCTGGTCGACGGTGGCGCGTAGGTCCTGGCGTCCCTCCCACCCGGCGGCCATCAGCCTCAGGCCGAGATCCTGGTCCTCGGTCAGCTTGTCGCGCCACGGCCCCTCCGCGTCGGCGAGGTCGTCGAGGGCGCTGAGCCGGTTGAACTGACCGTTGCCGCCCATCCCGGCGGTGCCCCAGTGATCGCGGCCGGCCTGGAAGAGGTGGCCATAGACGGAGAACTCCACGTCCTGCAGCCAGGTCAGCAGGTGGCCGCGGTTGTAGATGCGGACCAGCGACTGCATCCCTCCCACCTTCGGGTCCTCGAAGTGACTGGATGCGAAGTGCGGCGCCCGGTCGTGCAGGCGGCCGTCGGCGTCGACGATGACGACGACCGTGCCCTCGCGGTCGTCGTGGGTCGCCAGCGAGCGGTAGGCGTAGTTGAGCGCCGCCGCCTTGCCCTGGCGCGCCTGCGGCGCCCGCCGCGAGAGCACGTAGAGGTCGGGGTGGTCGATTCCGGCGAGGATCTCCGCGGTGCGGTCGTCGGAACCGTCGTCGATCACGATCACGCGGCGGCGGGCCACCGGCAGACCGAGCAGGCGCTCGACGCTGTCGGCGATCGTCACCTCCTCGTTCAGAGCCGGGACGAGGAAGACCCAGGAGAAGGCATCGGCGCCCTCCGCCGGCGGCAGCGGCGGGTGGGCGATCGCCTTGTGGCCGCGGACGAACAGCAGCAGGGTCCAGAGGAACATCGCCACGACGACGACCAGGCAGACCGTGAAGAGGACCTCCCAGGCGACCGGCAGGCCCGCGAAGGGCCAGGTCGGGGCACTCATGCCGCTAGTCCTCGACGAGGTGGATCGACTCCTCTTCGGGAGCCGGCTCCTGCAGGCGCGGAGCGGTCTCGCCCAGCGCCGCCTCGAGTCGATCGAGCGTCGAGCCGGGGGTCGGCTCGAGGCCGGCGGCGAGGGCGACGACGGCGCGGCTGTATCCGGGCCCGAAGGGAGCGGGAGCATCGCCGCCAAGCAGGATGTGCTCGAGCGAGGCGACGATCCGCTCGGCGGCGCGGCCGTCGCCGTAGGGATTCTGCGCCGTCGCCATCTCGGCGTAGGCCGCGTCGCTGTCGAGCAGGCGCGAGGCCTCGTCGAAGATCACGCTCGGGTCGGTGCCGACCAGCCGCAGCGTGCCGGCCTCCAGGCCCTCGGTGCGCTCGGTGGTCTCGCGGGTGACCAGGACCGGCTTGCCGAGCGAGGGCGCCTCTTCCTGGATCCCGCCGGAGTCGGTGATCACCAGGTGGGCACGGCCGAGCAGGCGGGCGAAGGTGGCGTAGCCGAGCGGCTCGGTCAGCAGCACGTTGTCGAAGCCGGTGAGGCGCTCGCTGAGAACCTCGCGCACGCGCGGGTTCGGGTGGACGGGCAGGACGAAGTGGACGTCTCCCTGGGCGCGGGCGAGGCGGGCGATCCCCTCGGCGATGCCGCGCAGGCCGTCGCCCCAGTTCTCACGGCGGTGGGCGGTGACGACGACGATCCGGGAGTCGCTGTCGTGCAGCGCCTGCAGCTCGGGGTTGGCGAACCTGACGTCCATCGCCGACGCCCAGCGCAGGGCGTCGATGCCGGTGTTGCCGGTGACGAAGACCTGCTCGACCGGGATGTCCTCGCGGACCAGGTTCTGCAGGTTGGCCGAGGTCGGGGCGAAGTGGAGGGCGGCGATGGTCGAGATCACCTGGCGGTTGAGCTCCTCCGGGAAGGGGCTGAGGTTGCTGCCGCCGGTCCGCAGCCCGGCCTCGACGTGCATGACCGGGATGTGGAGGTGGAAGGCGGAGAGCGAGGCGGCCATCGCCGAGCTGGTGTCGCCGTGGACCAGCACCGCCGCCGGGTGGCGGCCGTTGAGCACGTCGTCGGAGGTTGGCACCGAGTCGGGGTCGAGGTCGAAGCGCTCGACGCAGAAGTCTTCGAAGCGCTGCATCACCGAGGCCACGCGCTCGTTCAGATGGGAGCGGCGCGAGCCCGACCAGAGCGTCACGTCGGGCTTGATCTGGGCCAGCTCGAAGATGTACTCGACCATGCGGTTGTGCTGGCCGGTCGAGATCACGATCGGCTCGTAGTACTCGCTCCGGCGCAGGGCCATGATGATCGGCACCAGCTTGATCGCCTCAGGGCGGGTGCCGACGACGATCGGGACGACCAGCTTGGTCGCTGGCGCGGGTTCTTTCTCGAGCTCGTACATACGGGTACGGCATCTATCGGTGGCCGGCGTGCGGAGCTTGAGGCCGATGCTCCCCGCTCAGGGCAGGAACTGTTCCAACAGGCCGCTGGCCGGGCCGAGCAGGCTTTCCAGCCCACCCAGCGCCGAGCTGGCGTCGTTGACCAGTTCGATCGCCCGGTCGAGCGGGATTTCTTCGATCGTCGACCGCAGCGGACCGGCGATCAGGGGGCTGAGGGCGCCCGCTTCTTCGGCGTCGCTGACCGCGCGCAGCAGCCCGGCCCGAATCGCCCGCGCCAGTTTCGCGTCGTCGATCCCGTAGCGCTGCTTGAAGCGTTCGCGCCCCTCCGGCGTGGCCAGCGCCCGCGCCAGCGTCTCCCGCGTCACTCCGAGCTGACAGGCCGCGCCGTCCAGAGCCGAGATCGAGAACTGGTTGGCGATTTCCTGTAGCCCTTCCGGGTTGCTCCAGGGCCGGTGCTTGCAGGGGTCCTGGCTCTTCTCGGGAGTGTAGGAGGAGCCGCCGGCGGCGAGGTAGACGCCGACCAGGACCAGCGCCGAGACGATCGCGGCGCCGACCAGGACCTTCGCCCGCAGGCCCGGGTTCACAGCTCGACCCGCCGCGAGAGGGCGATCGGGATCAGCGCCAGCAGCGCCAGCAGGGCGCCGAGCAGGAACGAGGGGCTGAAGGCGTGGGTGGCGCCGCGGTTGAGCTGCTCCTGCAGTTCGTCGCGCAGGCCTTCCACCGCGGCCCGTTCGCCGGCGTCGCTGGGCAGCGGCTCGAAGGCGGGCCCGATCGTCGGCACCTTCCCCTTCTCGCCTTCGAGCCGGTCCTCGATCCGCTTTGCCAGGTCGATCTTGACCAGCGGGTTGACCTTGGAGTCGAGGATCACGGCGGTGCCGGCGTTGATCGCGTCGTCGCGCTGCTGGGCGATGTCGGCGGTGAAGACCGGGGTCAGGGCGAGCAGGCCGATCACGACCCCGGCGTGGCGGGCGGAGATCGTCCAGCCGCCGTGGATCGCCTGCGGGGCGCGGCCGCCGAGCGCGGTCTCGGTCAGGGCCGAGAGCACCAGCGAGAGGCCGATCCCGACCAGGATCTGCGGCGGCACGGTCAGCGCGACCTCCGCGTGCGGCAGGAAGGCCAGTCCGGCGAGACCGCCGGCGACGAGGATCGCGCCGGCCGCGGCGCGGGCCCGGGCGCTGGGCACGAGCGGGCCGAGGCGGCTGCCGACGATCGCCGCCAGCGGCATCACCGAGACCACGATCGCGGCCCCGATCGGGCTCAGGCGCCAGCCTTCGATCAGCAGCAGCACCAGCAGGAAGAGCGCGGCCGCGATCGCGGCGGAGACCATCGCCAGCGCCAGGTTGGCCCAGAGGTGGGGCCGGCCGGTGCGCCGCACCTCGGTCTCCAGGATTCCCGTCGCCGCCTCGTGTTTGGCGACCGCCAAGATCGGCACCGCGGCGGCGAGCGCGAGCGGCACCTGCAGGAGGAAGATCGACTGCCAGGAGACGAGCTCGGTGAGGATGCCGCCGACCGCCGGCCCCAGTGCCGCCCCGGTGGCCCCGGCGCTGGCCCAGACGACGGCGGCGCGGCGCTCGGAGCCGACCGTCGCCGGCAGCAGCTCCAGCGCCGCGGTGACCGCGAGGGCGCCGCCCAGCGCCTGCACGCAGCGGGCCAGGATCAGGGTCGAGAGCTCGTCGGCGACGCCACAGGCGAGCCCGGCGCCGGCGAAGATCGCCAGCCCGACCGCGGCGGCCCGCCCGGGCCCGACCCGCCGCGCCAGCAGCGCCGCCGGCACCGCCGCCAGCGCCATCACCAGGTTGAAGGAGACCAGGACCCAGGTGACCCCGGCGATCGAGGTGTCGAGTTCGCGGTAGATGTCCGGCAGCGCCAGGACGACGACCGAGGAGTCGGCCAGGACCAAGCCGACCGCGAGGGCGAGGGCGGCGACGCGCGGGCGCGGCGCGGCGCTCACCGGTAGCCCAGCTCCCGCGGGTACTTCTCGCGATAGGCGACCTGCTTTTCGAGAACCTCTTCCACGTAGGCGCGAGTTTCCGGGAAGGGGATGTCGCTGACGTTAAGGTCGGCGCCACCCCACTTGTCGGCGTTGCCGGGGCCGGCGTTGTAGGCGGCGAGGGCGGCCGCCTCGTCGCCGTCGTAGCGGTCGAGCAGTTCGCGCAGGAGGAAGGTGCCGTAGCGAATGTTGATTTCGGAGTCCGAGAGGTCGTCGAGGTTGAAGGTGGTGCCGCCGCTGAGGCGCTCGATTTCTTCGGCCGCTTCCGGCGTGATCTGCATCAGGCCGCGGGCGCCGGCGCTGGAGGTGGCGTCGCTGAACTTCGACTCGGAGTAGATGACGGCGGCGATCAGGGCCGCGTCGACGCCCTTTTCGGCGGCCTGCTGACGGATCACGTCCTCGTGCTTCAACGGCAGCGTCAACTCCTTCAGCGCCTGGTCGAAGACCCCGCTCGCCACCAGCGCCCAGAGGCTGAGCCCGACGATTGCCGCACCGGCCCCGAACGCCAGCCGGCGTCGGCGCCGGCGGTTCCCACGGTTCATCGCGGCAGCTTCGCGAGCAGCTCGGACAGCGCCCGCTCGAGGTCCTCGACGGAGCCGTCGTTGGCGATCGCGTGCTCGGCCCGCTCCGCCTTCTCGCCCTGGGAGAGCTGGCGCGCCTCGCGCTCGTCGACCAGCGCGTGGCCGCGGGCGGCCGCCCGCTCGCGCCGCACCTCGTCCTCGGTGACGATCGCGACGGTGGTGCCGAAGGCCGCCGCCAGCTCCGACTCGAACAGCAGTGGCACCTCGATCACGGCGACGTCCGTGTCGGCGGGGAGCGCCATCAGCCAGCCACCGATCCGCTCCCGCACCAGCGGGTGGATCTGACCCTCGAGCCAGGTCAGCTGCTCGGGGTCGGCGAAGACGATCTCGCCGATCCGGCTACGGTCGACCCGGCCGTCCGCCGCCACGTCGGCCCCCCAGCGCTCGACCAGGCGACCCAGCAGCGGTTCGGAGTCGAGCAGCTCGTGGACCACGGCGTCGCTCGAGAGAGTCGCCGCGCCCAACCGTGAAAAGGCCGCCAGAGCCTCGGACTTCCCGGCCGCGATGCCGCCGGTGAGGCCGATCGTCAGCGGCATTGCCGTCTAGGAGTCGGCCGGCGCCTCAGGCTCGGACGTCTCGCCGGCAGCCTCGTCGACGTCGTCCGGCGAATCGGGGCGATCGGCGGCGGTTTCGCCCTCCTGGGCCTCCCCGCCCTCGTCGTCCCCAGAAGCATCGTCCTCGGTCGTCCCGTTCTCCTCGGCGACCGGAGCGGGATCCGCGGTCTCAGCGGTCTCAGCGGTCTCCTCCTCGGCAGCAGGCTCCTCCGCCGGGGCCTCGTCCTGCGGCTCCTCAGCAACAGGCTCCTCGACGGGAGACTCGTCCTGCGGCTCCTCAACCGCGGCTGGCTCCTCAGCGAGTGCCTCAGGGGCCTCATCCGCGGGTGGCGTGGAGGATGGCTCCTCGCCCGCAGCTTGCGAGGACGAGGAGTCGTCCTCCGCGACAGGACCCGCGGTTGCAGCGTCGGCGCCCTCAGCCGAACCCTCCGCCGCAGCCAGTTGCTCACCAAGGTCGCCCATCGGCATGTTCTGCCCCTCGACCCGCTTGATGCTGAGCGAGAGCCGGCGCCGCTCTTCGTCGATCTCGAGGATCTTGACGTTCAGCGTGGCGCCCGGCTCGACCACTTCGCTCGGGTTCTCGACGTGGTGGTCGGCAAGCTCGGAGATGTGGACCAGGCCCTCGACGCCGGGGAGGATTTCGACGAAGGCGCCGAAGGCGACGACCTTGGTCACCGCGCCCTCGAGCACGTCGCCGGGGCGGTGGGTGCTGATGACCCGCTGCCACGGGTCCTCCTGGGTCTGCTTGAGACCGAGCGAGATGCGCTGGCGGTCGCGGTCGATGTCGAGCACTTTGATCCGCACCGTGTCGCCGATCGCGACCACTTCCGAAGGATGGTTGACGTGGCTCCAGGAGAGCTCGGAGATGTGGATCAGGCCGTCGATCCCGTCGAGGTCGACGAAGGCGCCGAAGTCGACGATGTTGGAGATCTTGCCTTCCACGACCTGGCCCGGCTCGAGGTTGCCGAGGATCTGCTCGCGGACCTCCTTGCGCTCCTCCTCGAGGACCGCGCGGCGCGAGAGGACGACGTTGTTGCGACTGCGGTTGAGCTCGATGACTTTGCACTCGAGCGTCTGGCCCATGAACTCGTCGAGGTTGTGGACGCGGCGGATGTCGACCAGCGAGGCGGGCAGGAAGCCGCGCACCCCGAGATCGAGGATGAGGCCGCCCTTGACGACCTCGATCACGCTGCCTTCGACCGGTTCGCCGGAATCGGCGGAGATCTCGATTTTGCGCCAGGCCTTCTCGAAGCGGGCGCGCTTCTTGGAGAGGATCAGACGGCCCTCGGCGTCCTCCTTGGTCAGGACCAGGGCGTCGATCTCCTCGCCCAGCTCCACCTCCTCGGCCGGGTCGACCGACTTGCGGATCGAAAGCTCGTTGGAGGGGATGACGCCCTCGGCCTTGTAGCCGATGTCGACGAGGACCTCGTCTTTGTCGATCCGCACGACCTTGCCGTTGACGACGTCGCCCTCTTCGAAGGAGACCATCGTCGCCGCGTAGTTGGGGACGATCTTGCCGTCGATCTGCAGCAGCAGGCCGCCGGAACCCTCGACGGGCGTGGCGGTGGGTGCAGGGGCAGTCAGTAGGTCGGTCGCGGACACGGCGGCGAATAATGGCAGAATCGAAGCCGATGCCGATCCGAGCGACCAAGCGCGGCGAGGAGCGCACTCCCCTCGACGGAAATCACGACGTCCTGATATGCGGGGCGAGCTTCGCCGGACTGGCGATCGCCCGCGAGCTCGCGGGCTCGGGGGCCGACGTGATGATCGTCGACCGCTACGAGATCGGCGAGCGCCAGACCTCCGCCTGCGGCATCCCGACCGAGTGGCTGCGGCGGCTCGGCCTGATGGAGAGCGAGCGCCAGCGCTTCGACGAGCTGGTCATGCACACGCCCCACGGCGACGCCCGCTACAAGCTTCCCTGGACCTTCTCGACCTTCGACTACCGCGAGATCTGCCAGCTGCTCTGGCGCGACTGCGACGCCCGTTTCGAGACCGCCAAGGTGCACGGGCGGGCGCCGGCGGCCAACGGCGGCGGGCGAATCGCGATCGAGACCGACCGCGGCGTCATCTCCTCCCCCCTGGTCGTCGACGCGCTCGGCTGGCGCCGCATGCTGGCGAGCGGCGACGGATACCAGCCGCCCGACGCGCCGCTCTCGCGCGGGCTCGAGGTGCACCCGGCCGGGACCGGCGAGGACCTCGAGATCTGGATCGACCGCCGCTACGTGCCCGCCGGCTACGGCTGGTCCTTCCCCGCCCGCGACGAGCTGCGGATCGGGATCGGCTCCTTCGACCCCCGCTTCCACGTCAAGGACACGACCGTGCTGCTCACCAACGACATGGGCAAGGAGCCGAACGAGTACCAGGGCAACTGGATCCCGCACAAGCTGCGCAAGGCGACCGAGGGCGGCGTCTTCTTCGCCGGCGACTCGGCCGGCCACTGCCTGCCGCTCAGCGCCGAGGGGATCAGGACCGCGCTCTACTTCGGGATCGCCCTCGGGCGCGAGCTGCGCGGCGTCGTCGAGGGCCGCCGGAGCCGCGAGCAAGCGGCCGCCGCCTACGCCGAGTTCAACGACTCGCACGAGTGGAAGTTCCGCTGGATGCTGCGGGTGCAGAAGCTGATCCCGAAGATCCCGCCACGGATCCTCGGGCCGGCGATCCGGCTGATGGGGACGAAGCGCTTCGTCGACTGGTCCTTCGCGCACTACCTCAACATCGCCCCGCCGGACTTCGTGCCGCCGCCGCGCTCAGCGGATGACCAGGAAGGTCCCGGCCAGCAGCAGGCCGACGCCGAGCAGGCGCTCGGGGCTGAGCGCGACCTGGTCCAGGCCGAACAGGCCTAGCCGGTCGATCACCACCGAGGCGGTCAGCTGGCCGGTCACGGTCGCCGCCGCGACGCCGCCGGCGCCGATCGCCGAGACCGCGATCAGCGCGTTGGTGACGTAGACGGCGCCGAGCAGGCCGCCGAGCAGGTAGTACCAGCTGACGTCGAAGGTGGAGCTGAGGCCGCCCGCCTTGCCGCTGAGGACGACGATCACCGCCAGCGCCGCCGAGCCGACCGCGAACGAGACCAGCGCCGCCGGCAGCCCGCCAGTCGCCTTCCCGAGGCCGGAGTTGATCGGCGCCTGCAGGGCGATCAGGCCGCCCGCGGCGGCCGTGAGGAGCACCGCCAGGCCCCTATCCACGGCTCCTGCCTCGATTCGGCGTGATCTTTGGGCTGGACGCGTGTTGCATGAGCGAGAGGCCGGAAGTGAACCCCGGTGCTGTCATATCAGTACCCCGCGATAGAGAGCGATCGACGCCATGCACCCACCGCCAGCCGAGCCGTTCGCCGCCCGGGTCTTCCTCGGGCCGGCGCTGCGTGCCCAGCCCGACCGGCGCCTGGTCAAGCTCGTGCGCGAGGGCTACGAGGCGGCCTTCGAGGAGATCGTCCGCCGTTACCGCAAGCCGCTCGACCGCTTCGCCGCCGCGATCGTCGGCGGCCGCTCCGAGGACGTCACCCAGGACGCCTTCTCGAAGGCCCTGCTGGCGCTGCGCGGCACCACCAGCGAGATCGAGCTGAAGCCCTGGCTCTACCGGATCGTCCGCAACACCGCGCTCAACGACCTCCGCGACGGGCCGCCGGCAACGGAGGAGCTGGGCGAGGCGGTGCAGGGCGGGCGCAGTGCCGCCGAGGTGGCCGAGGGCCGGGAGGAGATCGGTGAGCTGATGGAGCGGCTGCGGGCGCTGCCGGAGCCGCAGCGGGCGGCGATCGTGATGCGCGAGCTGGAAGGGCTGAGCCACGAGGAGATCGCGGCCGCGCTCGGGGTCAGCGGCGGTGCCGCCCGGCAGGCGATCTACCGGGCGCGACTGGCGCTGCGCGACGGCTTCGGGCTGCTGATCCCGCTGCCGCTGCTGCGGGTGCTCTTCGACCACGGCGCCGAGGCGGCCGGAGCGGGTGCCGGCGGCGCCGCCGCGGCGGGCGTGGCCTCGGCGGCGGGCGGCGGGAGCGCAGCGACGCTGGGCGGGCTCGGCGCCGCCGGGGCGCTCAAGGTCGGGCTGGCGACGGCGGTGCTGGCGGGATCGGTCGGAGCCGGGGTGGCGATCCAGCACGAGCGCGGCGGGCACGGCGCTTCGACCCCGGCCGCCGCGGAGCGCTCGGTCGGCAGGGCGAGTGCCGAGTCCGTCTCGTTCCGGGAACCGGCTGAGTCGGGCCGGGCCCCCGCAGTCGGCTCCGGCGAGCGCCGCGGACGGAACGGGTCCGAGCGGGGCGAGGACCGTGGTGGTGGCGAGGGCAGCGACGACAGAGGCGGCGACCGGCACGGCGGCGGCAACGGGCACAGCGGCCGCGGTGGCGAGATCGCCGGCAGTGACTTAGACGACCACGGCGGCAGTTCCGGCGGTCCCTCCGGTCGCGGCGGCGGCTCGGGACACGGAGAGGACTCCGGCGGTCACTCCGGCGATGAGGTTTCGGGTGGGAGCAGGTCGGGACGCCACCTCTCCGGCGGCGACTCGGGCTCCGGATCGGGGTCAGGAGACTCCGGGAGCGGCGGTCACGGGGGCGACTCCGGCGGTCATGGCAGCAGCGGTTCCAGCTCCGATAGCGGCTCGGGAGGGAGCGGCAGCGGGGGCCCGGGGTCGGGCGACGACCCGGCGGTCCCCGCCATCGCACCCGCACCCGCGCCACCCCCTCCCGAGGGCGGCGACTCGGTGGAGGACAGCTCGGGCGACGGTGGCTCGGGCGGCGGTTCAGACGATTCGTGATCTTCGCGCGGCATCCGGGTTGCAGGGGTGAACGTGTCCCGTTTTCGACAAGGAGGAACTGCCATGAGCAACAAGAGAAGGGTCCGCTTCAGCGGCCTGCTGGCGCTCGGCGCCGCCGCGCTGCTGGCGCTGTCGGGCCTCGCCGTCGCCAAGGACGGCCACCACGGCCGCCACCATCACCGCGGCCCCGACACCGGCACCATCGCCGCCTTCGACGGCAGTAGCGGCGTGCTCGCGATCGAGCTGACCGGCGGCGACACCGTCAGCGGCCTGGTCACCTCACGGACCAAGATCAGGTGCGAGGACCAGCACGGCACGGGCGTCGCGGCGCGCAGCCATGGGTCCGAGCCCGGCGACGACAACGGTGGGCACGGCGAAGAGGCCGGTGACGACAACGGTGGCGACAGCTCCGGCCCCGGGCCCTCGCAGTCGGGGCCCGGCGGCCACGACGACAACGGCACCGGCGCCAACTGCACCGAGGCCGACCTGGTCGTCGGCGCGGTCGTGCACGAGGCCGAGCTGGACCTTCGCAACGGCAAAGCCGTCTTCGACGAGGTCGAGCTGAACGGCTGAGCTACTTGGCGGTGAGCCAGTCGGGGCCGACGCCGACGTCGACCTCGAGCGGCGGATCGAGCTGGTAGGCGGCGCACATCTCGCGCCGCACCAGCTCGGTCGCGCCGTCCATCTCCTCCGGCGGGCCCTCGAAGAGGAGCTCGTCGTGGATCTGCAGGACCAGGCGCGTCTCCCCCCCGGTCTCCGCCAGCGCCTTCTGGCAGCGGACCATCGCCACCTTGATGATGTCGGCGGCGGTGCCCTGGATCACCGTGTTGACGGCGAGCCGCTCGCCGAGCCGACGGGTGTTGGGGTTGCCGGAGCGCAGCTCGGGGATCTGGCGGCGACGACCCATCAGGGTCGTGACATGGCCCTCGTCCTGCGCTTTCTCGACGATCTGCTCGCGGAAGGCGCGCACGGCGGGGAAGCGCTCAAGGTAGCGGGCGACAAATTCCTCCGCCTCTTTGCGGGGAATGTTGAGGCGATCGGCGAGGCCGAAGCCGGTGAGCCCGTAGACGATCCCGAAGTTGACCATCTTCGCTTTCGAGCGCTGGCCGACGTCGACCTCGTCGCGACCGATCTCGAAGACCTCGGCGGCGGTGGCGGCGTGGACGTCTTCGCCGGCGCGAAAGATCGTCTTCAGCACCTCCTCGTCGGCGACGTGAGCGAGCACCCGCAGCTCGACCTGGCTGTAGTCGGCGGAGAGCAGCTGGGCGCCCGCCTCGGCGACGAAGCAGGCGCGGACGGGGCGGCCGACCTCGGTCCGGATCGGGATGTTCTGCAGGTTGGGGTTGGTGCTGGAGAGGCGGCCGGTGGTGGTCGATGCCTGGTTGAAGGTGGTGTGCACCCGCCCCGTGGCGGGGTCGATCAGGTCCGGCAGCGAGTCGAGGTAGGTGTTCTTGAGCTTGGTCAGCTCGCGCCAGGACTCGATCTTCTCGATGATCGGGTGCTCGTCGCGGATCTGGGCGAGCACGCGGGCATCGGTCGAGAACCCGGTTTTGCCGCGGCGCTTGCGGGTCAGCTCGAGTTTCTCGAAGAGGACGCGGCCGACCTGCTGGGGCGAGCCGATCGTGAACTCCTCGCCGGCCAGCTCGAAGATCTCCTTCTCCAAGGTCGCGATCCGCTCGCCGAAGCCGGCGCCGACCTCGGCCAGCCGCTCGGCGTCGAGCTTCAGCCCCTCGCGCTCCATCGCCGCGAGGACGTGGACCAGCGGCAGCTCGACCTCGTTCAGCAGGTGCTCCAGGCCGAGCTCCTCGATGCGGGGGCGCTGGACCGCGGCGAGGGCGGCGACGAGGCGCGCCTCCTCGGGCGGGTCGAGCCCGGCCTCGACCTCCTCGCCGAGTGCGAGCTGCCCATCGTCCTCGTCGGCCGCCGCGGCGCCGGCTCCCTCGGCGAGGCCGATGCCGGCGTCGGCGGCGAGCTCGGTCAGCTCGTAGGTGCGGCGCTGAGGCTCGAGCAGGTAGGCGGCGACCATCGTGTCGTGGTCGAGGCGCAGCTCGACGCCCTCGCGGGCGGCGGCGGCGAGCAAGCCGTGGCGGCCGCCACCGAGGGACTTGGCGTCGTGGGCGAGAAAGGAGCGGCCGGCCAGCGCCACCGCCAGCTCGTCGTGGCTGCAGCTGCCGGCGAGGATGCGCTCGCCTTCGGCGGCGGCCCAGCGATCGCCGTCGATCGCCAGCGCTGCGGGGCCCTCGCCGAGATCCGCGGGCGTGCCCTCCTCGACCTCCACCGCCAGCTCCTGCTCGACGCTGCGCCCCGGCACCGCCTCGCCCTCCGGCAGCGCTTCTTCGAGCCGCTCCAGCACCGCCCGCAGCTCGAACTCGCGCATGAAGTCGCGCAGGACGCCGCGGTCGGGCTCGGACTCCATCGCCGCCGCCAGGTCGACCCCGGTCTCGATCTCGTACTGGAGCGTCGCCAGGGCCTTGGACATGCGGGCGTCGTCGGCATGGCTGACGAGGTTTTCCTTGCGTTTGGCGCCGGAGATCTCGTCGACGCTCTCCAGCACCTTCTCCAGCGAGCCGAACTTCTGCAGCAGCTGCGAGGCGGTTTTCTCGCCGATCCCGGGGACGCCGGGGATGTTGTCGGAGGTGTCGCCGCGCAGGCCCATCAGGTCGGTGATCAGCTCCGGCGGCACTCCGTAGCGCTCCAGCACCGCCGCGCTGTCGTAGATCTTGGTCTCGGTGATGCCGCGCGAGGTGCTCATCACCCTCACTCCCTCGCCGACCAGCTGGTAGGCGTCGCGGTCGCCGGTCACGACCATCACCTCGATCCCCTCTTCGCGCGCCTGCTTGGTCAGCGCCGCGATCACGTCGTCGGCCTCGTAGCCCTCGACCTTGACGTTGGTGTAGCCGAAGGCCTCGACCAGCGGCATCAGGTGCGGCCACTGCTCGCGCAACAGGTCGGGGCGCGGTTTGCGGCCGGCCTTGTAGAGGTCGTAGGTGACCTCGCGCCCCGACATCCCCGCGTCCCAGGCGACAACGACGCCCTGCGGATGGTGTTCGTCGATGACTTTGACCAGCATCGAGGCGAGCCCGTAGATCGCGTTGGTCGGCCGCCCGTCGCTGGTCCCGATCGACTCCGGCAGCGCGTAGAAGGCCCGGTAGGCGAGCGAGTTGCCGTCGATCAGGAAGAGCTGCGGGGCTTCAGCGGGCATCGGCGCTGCACTCTACGAGGACGGAGCTCAGCGCCGTGGCAGCTTCAGGTGCCGAGTCATGACCTGACGCTCACCGTCTGCGGCGATCACGGTGGTGACGATCGTCAATTCAAGCGAGCGCCGGTGCAACCTCTCGCGAACCGGGCGAGGTAGTCGGCAGTGGAGGGTGACGCTGCTCGGCCCCGTCGTCCGCGCGCGATCGGAGCAGACCCGGATCGCCCCGCCACGAGCAGAGACCTCTCCCCGCTGGCTGACCCTGGCAGCGGCAAGCAGTCGCAACCGGGTGGCGACGGACCCCTTCTTCGCGACGACTCCGCGGACACGAGCCAGGGTCTTCGGCAGTCCGATAGGTCCGGTAGCGATGGGACCCATGGGCTTGACGGAGGAGTCCGAGGCAGGCAGAGGAAGGGTCGGCGGGGTAACCGGCGGAACGTGGGCGGCCAGCCACTCACCCGCTTCGCCGGGACGCGCGGCGATGAATTTACGGGTCTCCCCCACCGCGAACGCGATTTCGCCGGCGCTGACCTCCTTGCGGGGATCGATCGCCTGCCACGGTTTCAACAGCGACGCGGTGCTTGCCGCGAGGGAGTCGAGACCGGCGCCTTCGACCGCCCCGCTCACCGCCTGCAGTGATTCCCAGTACGCGGTCACGCAGCCGGTTTCGGCGAGGCAGCGGTTGAACATCAGCCCCGCGGCACTGTCGAAGGGCAGATGCTCCTCCCAGGTTTCGTCGCTGCCCCAGGGCAGCATCTGGAAGCGCCCGAGCGGGTCGCTGTAGAGGTAGTAGTTGTTGGGCTGGTTGACACCCCGCTTTTCACCGGCGTAGCCGTCCCAGCGACCGGTGTACTTGTCGAGCGCCCACATCCGGGTCATCTCCTGGAGATCGGCGAACGGGGAAACCGCGGCCGCCCAATCGGAGCCCGCCGAGTTGACGGCGGCGATCAGCGCTTCGAGGTCGCCGCGATCCGCTTCGTCGCCCTCGTCGACTTCGAATTCGGTCGCGCCACCCGGCTTGACGTCGGCGCCGTTTTCCCCCTCGTAGAGATGCTGGGTTTCGTCGTCGAAGTCGCCGAACATCTTCTTCAGGGCGACGTCGTCGAGCGTCTCGATGTTGAGGTAGATGCCGAAGTCGTCACCGTTGACGCGGACGTAGGCGTAGCCGGTCCGCGGCGCCGGCACTCCGGCGGCCCTGAAGGCGGAGTAGGTCAGGGTCTCGTGGATCATCGAGGGGTCCTCGACCATGTTGTTCAGGGTCATCTTCTTCAGGCCAAGGAACTTCTGGCCGCTGACGAACTCGTTGAACTTGATTTTGAATGCGGCCTTTTCGGTGAGGTCGCGAAACGAGCTACCGACGTTGCCCTTGAGCCGGACCCCCACGGTCAGCGGCGTCGGCGTCAGCGGTGCTTCAACGCCGCCGGGAGTTCCGTTCGTCGGCGCCAGCGAGAACGTCCCTTCGACGTATTCGTCCGGTTCGGCTTCGAGCGCGCCGATCGCCGCCGGCGACAGGGTCAGGTCGATCGTCTCGACGCTGCCGGGGCTGTACATCGCCGCGGCGGGATCTTCGGCGGCCGCGGCCGGCACGGCCGCGACGCACAGGCCCACCACCGCGCAGGCAAGCAGAGCGGCGCTCCCTCGCATCCAAGAGCCTTCGACGTTCATCCCTTCGAACAAACTATCGAGAGCGCAAATAGTTTCGCCGCCCATAGGAGAGTCGACTTCCTCTGACCCTCCCCCTACTTCGGCGGCAGCGAGGCGGCGAAGTCGGCGCCGGCGTCGACCCATGAGGCGAGGTCGTCGTCGCCCTCGGTCCCATGGGGGTCGACGTAGACCGTGGTCTTCATCGGCTTGCCGGTGAAGTCCATCGGCCGCACGTGGGGCTCCGCCATGGCGCGCTCGGCGTCCTCCTTGCCGAGCCGAACCATGAGGTCCTCGCCGATGATCCCGACCGCCATGTTGCCGGCCAACATGAAGGCGATGCCGCCGAACATCTCGCGCTCGCTCAGCCCGTCACGTGGCGCCAGCAAGTCCCTGACGCGGGCAGCGAGCGCTTCGTCGTAGGCCATGCCGAAAGCCTAGACGGGCGCTCAGCAACGGAGCCCGCGCGAGCCTCCGACCAGCATCCCGAGACGATCGTGGCCTTCACGCTCCGGCCGGTCAACGGGATATCCGAGCGCCCGGGCAGGTCGACCGTCAGGTCCCCACCCCAACGGTTGGGGGCTGCGGCGTTGCGATGGAAGCTGCCGCTGCCGCTGAACGGGGCCGGTGGCGCCAGCACGGCCGTGCGGAGCAGCGGGTCGTAGGTGAAGGCATCGGCACCGACCCAACGGGACGCCTCGCGGGAGATCGAGATCCCGGCACGTTCTTCCTCGACGCCGACCTGAAGCCGAGTGCGCTTGCCAGGGCCGTTCTTGCGTGCCGTGAGGTCGAGCTTCAGCTTTCCTCTGCCCGAATGCAGTCTCAGTCCCGCCCCGGGGACATCGCCCCCACCGACCTCGAGGGAGCCGTAGGTACCGCACTCGCTGCGGTAGAGATGTGGAATTCGTTCTCGCGGAGTGGCGGTCGCGGCATCCGTGTACCCCTCCTCCCCGTGGAACTCGAAGCTGCCCCGGTAGAGCTGGGGTTCGTAGGTGACCTTCGAGCCTTCTTCGCACCGCGTCCGGAAGCTCTTCTTCCGCCCCGAGGGAGATGCTTCGAGGGAGATGGTGCCGAGCGCGCCGAGATCGGCCTCCAGGCCGGTCGCGGTCAACTGGGCCGGAGCCACGTAGAGAGCGCCGGCGTGCTTGCCGGAGACGATCAAGACGACCTCTCCTCGCCCGTCCGCTCGCTGGTTGGAGGCGACGGCGAAGATCGAGTAGCCGTTGCTGGCATCGACCTCGAAGGCGAACAGGTACTTGAGGTCCGAGTCGACCGCGCCGGCGCGAAGCGGAACGAGCGCCATAACGAGCAGGGCCACCATGCCGGCCCATAGCGCCACCGCGCCCCACCTCTTACCTCTCCCCGGTCTCATTGCTCGACCGTACTTGATGCGGTCGCGGCCCCGACGTCCAGCGCCGCGCCCGCGCGGCCACCCCCGAGCCGGCAACCGGAATCTGATTCGATAGCCGCGATGGCTGTCAGCGCCCAATACAGCGTCACGATCCGGGTCGAGCTCGACGCGCGGCAAGAGCCCCTGGGTAAGTTGACCGCGGCGATCGCCGAGGCGGGCGGACAGCTGCAGGGCGTTGACCTCGTCCCCGGCGCCGGGCCGGAGGGCAAGCGGGTGCGCGAGTTCACGATCGACGCCTCCGACCGCGAGCACTGGGAGAAGATCCTGCGGGCGATCGGTTCGACCCGGGGGGCGCGCGTGCTCGACTACGTCGACCGCACGATGCAGATGCACCGCGGCGGCAAGATCGACATGCACAACAAGTACCCGGTCAAGACCCGCGACGACCTCTCGATGGCCTACACGCCCGGCGTCGCCCGCGTCTGCATGGACATCCACCACGACCGCAGCAAGGCCTTCGAGTACACGATCAAGAAAAACACCGTCGCGGTGGTCTCCGACGGCAGCGCCGTGCTCGGGCTGGGCAACATCGGCCCCGAGGCGGCGATGCCGGTGATGGAGGGCAAGTGCATGCTGTTCAAAGAGTTCGCCGGCGTCGACGCCTTCCCGATCTGCCTCGACACCCAGGATGCCGACGAGATCGTCAAGGCGGTGGAACTGATGGCGCCGACCTTCGGCGGCGTCAACCTCGAGGACATCTCCGCCCCGCGCTGCTTCGAGATCGAGGACCGGCTGAAGCAGACGCTCGACATCCCCGTCTTCCACGACGACCAGCACGGGACCGCGGTAGTGACGATGGCGGCGCTCTTCAACGCCCTCAAGATCACCGGCAAACCGATCGAGCAGCTGCGGGTCCTGATCGTCGGCCTCGGCGCCGCCGGCGTCGCGGTGACGAAGATGATGCTGGCCTCGGGGATCACCCAGATCGTCGGCTGCGACCGCAAGGGCGCGCTCTCGACCGCGCGCGAGGACTACCAGTCCGGCGAGATGAACGAGGCCAAGCGCTGGTACGCCGAGAACTCGAACCCCGAGTTGATCCAGGGACAGCCCGACGACGTAATCGAGGGCATGGACATCTTCGTCGGCCTCTCCGGCCCCGGCATCATCGAGCCCGCTTCGCTGGGCAAGATGAACGACGACGCGATCGTCTTCGCGATGGCCAACCCGACGCCCGAGGTGATGCCCGAGGAGGCCGCCCCCTACGTGCGGATCATGGCCACCGGCCGCTCCGACTACCCGAACCAGATCAACAACGTGCTCGCCTTCCCCGGCATCTTCCGCGGCGCCCTCGACGCCGGCGCCCCCAGCATCACCGAGGAGATGAAGCTGGCCGCCGCCAAGGGGATCGCGATGGCGGTCTCCGAGGCCGACCTGGCCGAGGACTACATCATCCCCAGCGTCTTCAACCGCGACGTCGCCCCGAAGGTCGCCGAAGCGGTGGTCGAGGAGGCCAAGCGCGACGGCATCGCCCGCCTCAACGAGGAGACCGGCACCTTCGCCACGGTCCCGGACTCGGCATGAAAGACCGGGCGCCAAGGCCGTGAAGGTCCTCGTCACCGGAGCCACCGGACTGATCGGGTCGGCGCTGTGTGACGCGCTGCTGGCCCGCGACGACGACGTCGTCGGCCTCAGCCGCAACCCGGGCAAGGCGCGGCTGGCGCAGCCGGGGGTCGAGTGGCACCCCTGGGAGCCGACCCTGGAACGGCCTCCGGCCGCGGCCTTCGAAGGAGTCGACGGTGTCGTCAACCTGCTCGGCGAGAAGATCGACCAGCGCTGGACCGACGAGGCGAAGAAGAAGATCATGGAGACGCGGCGCACCGGCACCCACAACCTGGTCGGGACGATCGCCGGCCTCGACACTCGCCCCGCGGTCCTGGTCAACCAGTCGGCGGTCGGCTACTACGGCGATCGCGGTGACGCGGTCCTGGACGAGAACGAGCCCCCCGGCGGCGAGAGCTTCGACTCCGAGGTCGTGGTCGAGTGGGAGCGGGCGGCCCATCAGATCGACGCCACCGGCGTGCGCCTGGCGATCCTCCGCACCGGCCAGGTCCTGGCCGTCGGCGGCGGCATGCTGGCCGAGCTGCTGCCGCCGTTCAAGCTCGGCGGCGGCGGTCCGCTCGCGGGCGGGCGGCAGTACCTCGCCTGGATCCACATCGAGGACGAGGTCGGCCTGATCCTCTGGGCGCTCGACAACGGGAACGTCGAGGGCACGATCAACGCGACCGCGCCGAACCCCGCCTCCAACAGGGACTTCTCGAAGGCGCTCGGTCGCGCGCTCAAGCGGCCCGCCGTGCTTCCCGTCCCCGGCTTCGTGCTCGACCTCAAATTCGGCCGCGAGTTCGGCCGGGTGCTCCGAGGGGGCCAGCGCGTCGTCCCGAAGCGGGCGCAGGAGCTGGGCTACGAGTTCAAGTACCCGGAGCTCGACGCGGCCCTGGCCGACCTCGTCTAACCCAGCGCTTCGCGCACGGACTCGCGCAGGGAACCGGAGCTTCCGGATTCGGCGATCGCCCGCAGCAGGCGGGCCATCGCGGCAGCGCCGGAGCTGGCGCGGATGACGGCGATGCTGGCCGATTCGACGATCGGGCGGGAGAAGCTGGGTCGCGCCGGCGCTTCGAGGTAGGCGACGCTGGCCGAGTCCTCGGTGGCGCGGCGGGCATTGGCGCCGATCGTGGCGAGGTCGACCCGCTTGCCGGCCTCGGCGGCAGCCAGGCAGACGGCCCGCACGCGCACCTCGCCCGCCTTCCCGTCCCGTTGTGCCAGCGCCTGCGTAGCCCCTGCGCAGAGCGGCGCTTCCACGTAGGCGGCGACGCTCGCCCCGGCCGAGACCCCGCTCTCGCCGCCGCAGCCGGTGACGGCGAGGAGCAAGGCGCAGATCACTACCGCCGGCCCCGCCTTCCTAGCCAAAGAAGACCTCGGCCTCGGCGTAGAGCGACTCCGGGACCGTCTTCAGCTCGCCCGTCGCCTCGGTCAGCTGGACCAGCTCGATCTCCGTTCCCCGCAGCGCGGTCATCGTCCCCCACCGCCCGGCCTCGGCGGCGTCGATCGCGTGCAGTCCGAAACGGGTCGCGAGGACGCGGTCGAAGGCGGTCGGGGTGCCGCCGCGCTGGACGTGTCCGAGCACGGTCGCCCGCGTCTCTTTGCCGGTGCGGCGCTCGATCTCGCCCTCCAGCCAATGGCCTACCCCGCCGAGGCGGACGTGGCCGAAGGCGTCGAGCTTGTCGTCCTCGGCGCTCGGCACCCCGCCCACCGGCTCTGCCCCCTCGGCGACGACGATGATCGGCGCGTAGTGGCTGGCGAAGCGGCGGCCGACCAGGTCGCAGACCCGCTCGACGTCGAACTGGCGCTCGGGGATGAGGATCACGTTGGCGCCGCCGGCGAGCCCCGCGTGGAAGGCGATCCAGCCGGCGTGGCGGCCCATCACCTCGACGATCAGGACCCGGTGGTGGCTGTCGGCGGTGGTGTGCAGGCGGTCGATCGCCTCCATCGCGATGTTGATCGCGGTGTCGAAGCCGAAGGTGTAGTCGGTGGCGCTGAGGTCGTTGTCGATCGTCTTCGGTACCCCGATCACCGGCAGGCCGTGCTCCTGGTGCAAACGCGAGGCGGCTCCGAGGGTGTCCTCGCCGCCGATCGCGATCAGGCCGTCGACGCCCGCCGCCGCCAGGTTCGCGGCGATCCGCGCCGGCCCATCGTCGGCGGCAAAGGGGTTGGTCCGCGAGGAGCCGAGGATGGTGCCGCCGCGGGGCAGGATGCCGCGCACCTCCGGCACCCCGAGCGGCTGGCTGTCGCCCTCCAGCGGCCCACGCCAGCCGTCGCGGTAGCCGACGAACTCGTGCCCGTGGTTGCCAGCCCCCTTGCGCACGATCGCCCGGATCACCGCGTTGAGACCGGGGCAATCGCCGCCGCCGGTGAGGACTCCGATCCGCATCGGCTCAGCTTAGAAGTTGTCCGGGGCGGGCGTTGGCGGTACGGTCGAACGGAGCCAACGAGGAGGAGAGATGACCGAGCAGCCCGATCTCAACGCAGTCACCCAGGCCCAGCGGCAGACCTGGTCAGAGGGTGACTTCTCGATGGTCGCCAACCTCGTCGTCAACGCCGCCGAGAGTCTCGCCGAGGCGCTGGAGATCGTCCCGGACGAGCGCGTGCTCGACGTCGCTTGCGGCAGCGGCAACGGCGCGCTCGCGGCCGCCCGGCGCGCCTGGGGCAACACGGTCGGGGCGGACTTCGTCCCGGAGCTGCTCGAGCGCGGGCGCGAGCGGGCGCTGGCAGAGCGGCTGGAGATCGAGTTCATCGAAGCCGACGCCCAGGACCTGCCCTTCGAGCAGGACGCCTTCGACGTCGCGATCTCGATCTTCGGGGCCATGTTCGCCCCCGACCAAGAGCGCACCGCGGCGGAGCTGCTGCGGGTGGTTAAACCGGGCGGTCGGATCGGGATGGCGAACTGGGTCCCCGACGGCGGCGTCGGCAAGATGTTCATGACGATCGCCAAGCACACCGGCGGGCCGCCCCCGGGGGTGGTGCCACCAACCCTGTGGGGCACCGAGGAGCGGCTGCGCGAGCTGTTCGGCGATGGCATCTCCGAGCTGCGAGTCGAGCGCCGGCCCTCGCGCCAGGCCTTCCGCTCCCCCGATCACTACCTCGAGTTCTTCCGCGCCTACTTCGGGCCAATCAAGACCGCCTTCGAGAAAGTCGGGCCCGAGGGCGAGGCGGCGTTGACGGCCGACCTGCGGACGCTCCTGGAAGAGGTGAACACGGGAGGCGATAGCGCGCTCGTGATCGAGCCCGAGTACCTGCAGGTCGTCGCGGTCCGCGCCTAGCCAGACGCCCAGCGCGACTAGGAAGGCTTGGGCGCGAAGACGCGAATCGCCGCGCCGATCAGCAACACCGTGAAGAAGACCAGGCCGGCAACCGGGCCGCCCTGCCCGAAGGCGTAGGAGACCGTCGTCGCGGCGAGGGCCAGAAAGAGGGTTACGACCATTCCCATTGCGGCGCAGATCCTACCCGGCGAGGGCGACGCGCGTCTCGCTGAGGAAGCCGGCGACGGCATCGGCGGCTCCCCGCGCCGAGCCGCCCTCGCCGGCAGCGCGCACGAGCCGGCTGCCGATGATCACCCCGTCGGCGATCCGCCCCACCTCCGCCGCCTGGGCGGCGGTCCCGATCCCGAACCCGACCGCGACCGGAACCTCCGCGTCCGCCTTCGTCGCCGCGACCAGCTCCGCCAGCGCCGCCGGGACCTCGGCCCGCTCCCCCGTCGTGCCGACCGTGGAGACGACGTAGACAAAGCCACGGGCGACGGCGCAGATCTGGGCGCGGCGCTCGGCCGAGGTCGTCGGCGCCACCAGCGGCACCAGCGCCAGTCCCGCCGCGGCGAAATCGTCACGGATCTCCTCCGCCTCGCCCAGCGGCAGATCCGGCACGATCGCCCCCGCCGCCCCGGCGGCAACCGCGAGCCGGGCGAACTCCCCCGCCCCGCCATGGGCCAGGACCATGTTCGAGTAGACCATCAGCACCACCGGAACCCGCTCGGCGACCGAGCGACAGACCTCCAGCGCCGTCGCGAACGTCGCCCCCGCCTCCAGCGCCACGGTCGCCGCCGCGTGAATCGTCGGCCCGTCCGCCAGCGGATCGGAGAACGGCACCCCCAACTCGATCAGATCCGCCCCCGAATCCACGTACGCCTCGGCGACAGCCAGCCCCGACTCCCGGTCGGGATACCCGGCCATCATGTAGGGCATCAACGCCGCCCGCCCCTCGTCCTTGGCCGCCTCGAATGCCGCCGCGATCCGCTCCTCGCCAGTCAGCTCGCCTGCGTAGGGAGCCGGGGAGACACTCCCCGGAGCCTCCCCGCTGTTGCTCCGGGGAGTGTCTCCCCGGCTCCCTACACTGCCGCCGCTCACAACAGCGGGGCGTCCCCGCCGCCCTGAGTCTGGGCCACGACCTCCGCAAGGTCCTTGTCCCCCCTGCCCGAGAGACAGAGCACGTCGAATCCCTCATCGCCACCAGGGTTCTCCAGCAACCAGGCGATCGCGTGCGAGGACTCCAGCGCCGGGATGATCCCCTCCAGCCGCGCCAGCTCGCCGAACGCCGCCAGCGCCTGGCGATCGGTGATCGAGACGTAGCTGGCGCGGCCCGTGTCGCGCAGATGCGCGTGCTCGGGGCCGACGCCGGGGTAGTCGAGCCCGGCCGAGACCGAGTGCGCCTCGAGAATCTGCCCCTCCTCGTCGGCGATCACCGAGGAGAGCGAGCCGTGCAGGACGCCGGTGGTGCCGGCGCTGAGAGAGGCGCCGTGACGGGGCGTGTCCAGACCCTCGCCGGCCGCCTCGACCCCGATCAGAGCCACGTCCGCGTCGCCGATGAAGGCGGTGAAGATCCCGATCGCGTTGGAGCCGCCGCCGACGCAGGCGACGACCCGCGCCGGCAGCCCGCCCTCGGCGGCCAGCGCCTGCTGGCGGGCCTCGTCGCCGATCACCCGCTGCAGGTCGCGGACCAGGGCCGGAAACGGCGCCGGCCCGGCCGCGGAGCCGAGCACGTAGTGGGTGGTCTCGACACTGCCGACCCACTCCCGGATCGCGGCGCTGGTCGCCTCCTTCAGGGTCCGGGCCCCGGCCTCGACCGGGCTGACCTCGGCACCGAGCAGCTTCATCCGCTCGACGTTGGGCGCCTGGCGGCGCATGTCCTCGCTGCCCATGAAGACGACGCACTCGATCCCCAGCAGCGCGCAGGCGGTCGCGGTGGCGACGCCGTGCTGGCCGGCGCCGGTCTCGGCGATCACCCGGCGCTTGCCCATCCGCTGCGCCAGCAGCGCCTGGCCGAGGGCGTTGTTGATCTTGTGGGCGCCGGTGTGATTGAGGTCCTCGCGCTTCAGGTAGATGCGCCGACCGGCGCGCTCGGAGAGCCGTTCCGCCAGGTAGAGCGGGCTCGGCCGGCCGATGTAGTCGCGCCGCAGCTGGTCCATGCGGGCCATGAAGGCGGTGTCCGCGCGCGCCTCTTCCCAGGCCGCGGCCAGCTCGTCGAGCGCCGGGATCAGCGTCTCCGGCACGTAGCGCCCCCCGTAGGGGCCGAACCGCTCCTCTATCGGACTCATGGGCCGGGTACGCGAGCCGGCTGCGCGGCCTCGAAGAAGGCGGCCATCGCCGCGTGGTCCTTCCTGCCCGGCGACGCCTCGACGCCGCTGGCGACGTCGACGGCGTAGGGCTGGGCGATCGCCACCGCGGCGGCGACGTTGTCGGGCCGCAGCCCGCCGGCGAGGATCTCCGGGATGTCGGAGCGGTGCCCGCGGAGCAGCTCCCAATCGAAGCTCTCGCCGGTGCCGCCCCAGAGGCCCTTGCCGCGGCGGTCGAAGAGGTGGAAGTCGGTCCGGTAGGCCTCGGCGGCGTGGATGTCGGCGGCGCTGGCGACGTGGATCGCCTTGATCACCTTGACCCCGGTCCGGCGCGCCACCTCGGAGCAGAACTGGGCCCCCTCGGCCCCGTTCAGCTGCACCATCGTCAACGCCGCGTTCTCGACCGCCTTGTCGACCTCCTCCAGGGTGGGGTTGACGAAGACGCCGACGACCTCGCACTTGCGCCGGAATGCCGCCCCGATCTCTGCAGCGACTCCGGGCTCGACGCAGCGCGGGCTGCGGTCGTAATGGATCAGCCCCACCGCCCAGGCGCCGAGCCGCACGGCCTCGGCCGCGTCGTCCAGATCGGTGATTCCGCAGAACTTGACCCTCACCGCGCAAGCGTACGCGACAGGCGAGCCGGACCCTCCCGTCCAGCCCGCCCGATGGCCGCGCGCCGTACCCCTATTCGGATTCGACTGAGTCGGGCCGGTCGCCGAGCGTGACCGTGGCGGTCTTGGTCGAGCCGTCGCGGAGGATCGTCAGTTCGAGCGATTCGCCTGGCTTGGCCTTGTTGACGATTTCGGCGACTTCGTCCATGCCCGTGACCTTCTTGCCGTCGATCTCGGTGATGATGTCGCCGCCGAGCCTGACTTCGGCGCCGTCGATCGTGGCCGAGGTGTTGCCGCCTTCGATCCCGGCCTTGTCGGCCGGCCCGCCCTTGACGACGGTCTGGACGATCACCCCTTCGGAGACCGGGAGGTTGATGGCCTTGGCCAGTTCCGGCGTGATCGTGCCGCCGCCGATGCCGATGAAGGCGTGTTCGACTTCGCCGTTGGCGATCAGCTGCTGGATCTCGGAGCGGGCGGTGTCGATCGGGATCGCGAAGCCGATGCCAACGTTGCCGTTGCCGCCGCCACCGGTCGCGATCTGGGAGTTGATCCCGATCACTTCGCCATCGGCGTTGATCAGCGGCCCACCGGAGTTGCCGGGGTTGATCGCCGCGTCGGTCTGGATCACGTTGGTGATCGAGAAGCCGTCGGGCGCTTCGATCTGGCGCTGCAGGGCGGAGACGATGCCGCTGGTGACGGTGCGGTCGAGCCCGAACGGGTTGCCGATCGCGACCACCGGGTCGCCGACTTCCATCTCCGAGGACTTGCCGAGGGTGAGCGGGTGCAGCTGGTCGGCGGGCGCTTCGACCTTGAGCAGTGCCAAGTCGCTGGTCGGGTCGGCCCCCACCACCTTCGCCCGGTAGGTCTTGTCGGAGGCACCGAGTTTGACGTTGATCCGGTCGGCCCCTTCAATCACGTGGTTGTTGGTGAGGACATGGCCTTGGCCATCGACCACGAAGCCGGAGCCGGTGGCGGTGCCGCCGCCTTCGGATTCGGGTTCGCCGAAGGGCGAGAGCGTCGGCGATTCCTGGGCCGGGATCTGCGATTCGATGAAGGCGACGCCGTCGCCGTCGTTCTTGTAGATCTGGTTGACGACGTTGGCGTTTTCGTCGCGCGACTTGCTGACCACGGGCGCCGAGAGGGGCGCCGCGACGGTGGTCGTGGAGCCGCCGTCGGAGTGGATCCAGCCGGCTGAGATCGCGATCGCGCCGAAGACCGCGACGATGGCGCCGCCCAAGAGGGCAGAGATGAACGGGGTGCGGAAACTTCCCTTGGGCTTGGTCATGACGTCCAGGATGCCCCTGGTCGCTGACTCGCCCCTAAATCCTCAGTTAATGTTTTCTAAAGAGGCGAATTCGGTGCTCTAGAAGAGGTGCTCGCGGGTGCCGTCGTCGGCACCGGTCAGAGCGCGGGTCTTCGCCTCGGGGTCCGCGGCGGTCATCAGAGCGCCGCCGATCAGGACCGCGTCGACCCCGACCCGCTCCAGCTCCTCGAGCTCGGAGCGGCCGGAGATGCCGCTCTCGGCTACCACGGTCTTGCCCGCGGGCACGTCCGGCATCAGCTCGAAGGTCGTCGCTAAATCGACCGTCCCCTCGTCGAGGTTGCGGTTGTTGATCCCGATCACCTCGGCGTCGGCTTCCAGCGCCCGCTCCAGCTCGGCCTCGTCGTGGACCTCGACCAGGCAGTCGAGGTCGATCGAGCGCGCCTCTTCGTAGAGGGAGCGCAGCAGCTCGTCCTCGAGGGCGCGGACGATCAGCAGCACCGCGTCGGCGCCGTTGACCGCCGCCTCGTAGAGCTGGTACGGATCGACGATGAAGTCCTTGCGGATGATCGGCAGGCCGCAGGCAGCACGAGCGGCGCGCAGGTCCTCCAGCGAGCCGCCGAAATGGGGCTCGTCGGTCAGCACCGAGAGCGCCGCCGCGCCGCCGCGCTCGTAGGCGCCGACCTGCTCGGCGACGACCGCCGTGGCCGAGATCTCACCGGCGCTCGGAGAGCGGCGCTTGAACTCGGCGATCAGCGAGAGCCCGGGCCGCACCAGCGCCTCGCTGAAGGGGCGATCCTCGCCGCGGCCGGACAGCCGCGACTCGAGGTCGGCCTGCGGGAGCTCGCGGCGACGTGCCTCGACTCCCTGTCTGGCTCCGGAGATGAGCTGCTCGATCATTCCCACTTGATCGCCGAAGCCTAGTCGCCGCTCGCGGCCGTCGCGGCGATCAGTTGCTCCAGCACGTTTCCTGCCGCGCCGGAGTCGATCGCCGCGGCCGCCTTGGCGACGCCCTCCTCGAGGTCGGCGGCGAGGCCGCCGACGTAGATCGCGGCGGCGGCGTTGAGCAGGGTGAGGTCGCGGCGCGGCCCCGGGTCGCCCGCCAGCACCGCCCGCACCGCGGCGGCGTTCTCCTCCGGGGTCCCCCCCGCGACCGTCTCCAGGCCGGCCGGGGCGAGCCCGAACTGGCCCGGCTGCACGAACCACTCCGCGGTGCCGCCGTCGGCGACCTCGATCACCCGGGTCGGCGAGGCGATCGAGAGCTCGTCGAGACCGTCCTCGGCGGCGACGACCAGCGCCCGCACGCTGCCGAGCCCGACCAGGGCCTCGGCGATCGTCTCCTGGAAGTGGCGGTCGGCGACGCCGAGCAGCTGCCGGTTGGCGCCGGCGGGGTTGGTCAGCGGACCGAGGAAGTTGAAGACCGTGCGCACGCCCAGGGCCTTGCGGGCGGGGATCACGTGGGCCATCGCCGCGTGGTGGCGGGGGGCGTACATGAAGCCGAAGCCGACCTCGTCGATGCAGCGGCCGACCGCCTCGGGCTCGAGTTCGATGTCGACCCCGAGCGCCTCCAGGAGGTCGGCGGAGCCGCACTTGCTGGTGCTGGAGCGGTTGCCGTGCTTGGCGACGGCGCAGCCGGCGCCAGCCGCGACCAGCGCCGCCGCGGTGGAGACGTTGAAGGTCGAGGGACCGCCGCCGGTGCCGGCCGTGTCGACCAGGTCGGCGCGGCTGCTGGAGACGGGCGCGGCCAGGGAGCGCATCGTCCGCGCCAGCCCGACCAGCTCGGGAACGGTCTCGCCCTTCGCCCGCAGGGCGATCAGGAAGGCGCCGGTCTGGACCGGGTCCGCCCGGCCCTCCATGATCTCGGCCAGCACCGCCGAGGCGTGGTCGGCGGTGAGATGGTCGCCGGCGCAGACCGCGTCGATCGCCCGGCTGACGACGTCGTTAGGCATCGCCGCTCAGCCCTCCCCGAGGAAGTTGGCGAGGAGGTGCTTGCCCTGGGGCGTGAGGACGCTCTCGGGGTGGAACTGGACGCCCTCGGCGGGCAGCTCGCGGTGGCGGGCGCCCATGACGACGTCGCCGAGCGAGGCGCTCAGCTCGAGCTCGTCGGGAAGGTCGGGATCGGCGACCAGCGAGTGGTAGCGGCCGGCGACCAGCGGCGTCGGCAACCCGGCGAAGATCGTCCGCCCGTCATGGCTCACCTCGGCGTCCTTGCCGTGCACCGGCTCGCCCTGGACCACCCTGCCGCCGAAGGCCTCGACCATCGCCTGGTGGCCGAGGCAGACGCCAAGCACCGGCGTGCCCGCCTCGGCGAAGGCGCGGATCGCGGCCCCGGAGATCCCGGCCTCGGCCGGGGTACAGGGACCCGGCGAGACGACGAGGCGGTCGGGGCCACGCTCGAGCAGCTCGGCGACCTCGGCCTTGTCGTTGCGGACCACATCCACCTCGGACCCGAGCTCGCCCAGGTACTGGACCAGGTTGTAGGTGAAGGAGTCGTAGTTGTCGATCACGAGCACGCGCACGCCTAGCTCCAGTCCGGCTGTTCGCAGGCGACCTCGACGGCGCGGAAGACCGCCTTCGCCTTGTTCACCGACTCGACGTACTCATAGGAGGGCTTGGCGTCGGCGACGGTGCCGCCGCCGGCCTGCACGTGCAACTGGCCGTCCTTGGCGACGACCGTGCGGATGTGGATCGCGGTGTCGAGGTCGCCCTCCCAGGAGAGGTAGCCGATCGCACCGCCGTAGGAGCAGCGCTTCACCTTCTCGAGCTCGTCGATGATCTGCATCGCCCGCACCTTCGGCGCCCCGGAGAGCGTGCCCGCCGGCAGCGCCGAGCGCAGCACGTCCATGGCGCTGACGCCCTCGCGCAGGGTGCCGGAGACCTGGCTGACGATGTGCAGCACGTGCGAGTAGGTCTCGACCGCCATCAGCTCGTCGACCGAGACCGAGCCGTACTCGCAGACCCGGCCGAGGTCGTTGCGGCCGAGGTCGACCAGCATCACGTGCTCGGCCCGCTCCTTGGGATCATTGATCAGGCGCTCGGCGAAGCGGCGGTCCTCGTCCTCGCTGCGCCCGCGCGGGGAGGTGCCGGCGATCGGCCGCGTCTCCACCCGGTTGCCGGTGACCTTGACCAGCGGCTCCGGCGAGGCGCCGGCGATCTCGAAGTCGCCGAAGTCGAGGAAGTACATGTACGGGGAGGGGTTGACCGCGCGCAGGCCGCGGTAGACCGAGAAGGCCTCGACCGGCGCCGGCGCGGAGAAGCGCTGAGAGGGAACGACCTGGAAGGCGTCGCCGGCGTGGACGTACTCGACGATCCGCTCGACCGCGGCTTCGAACTCCCCGCGCTCCATGTTGGAGACGAACTCGGGGGCCTCGCAGACGGACGGGGCCGGCGGCGCCGGGACGGCGCCGCGCAGGCGCTCGCGCATCTCGGCGATTGTCGCCGCGGCGCGCTCGTAGGCGGCGTCGATGCCGCCGTCGTCGTCGGCGAAGGCGCAGGCGAGGATCGTCAGCTCGTGCCGCAGGTGATCGAAGACGACCATCGCGTCGGTCACCATCAGGGCCATGTCGGGCAGGCCCAGCGGGTCCGGATTCGGCTCCCCGAGGGGCTCCACGGTCCGCACCAGGTCGTAGCCGAAGAAGCCGACGGCGCCGCCGGCGAAGGGCGGCAGGCCCTCGACCGGGGCCGGGCGGAAGTCGGCGAATCGGGCGGCGACGGCCCCGTAGGGGTCGGGCGCGGGCTCGCTGCGGCTCGGCTCCCCCCCGGCTGCCGCCTCGTCCCCGCTCCACTCCGAAAGCACGCCGTCGCTCCAGCGCAGCACCGCGCGGGGGCGCAGGCCGACGAACGAGTAGCGGCCGACCTGGCCCTGCTCGGCCGACTCCAGCAGGAAGCAGGGCGCCCCCTCGGGCTCGGCCGCGCGCAGCTTGAGGAAGGCGGAGACCGGGGTCTCGCAGTCGTCGACGAAACGGGCCCGGACCGGCACCACGTTGCCCTCGCGCGCCAGCTCCCGCGCCCGCTCCAGGCTCGGCTCCAGCCTCAGCTCTCTAGCCGCTACGGGCATTCAGCACTTCCATCACGGCCGACTGGGAGACGCCGCGCGAGACCAGCAGCACGCTGAGGTGGTAGAGCAGGTCGGCCGCCTCTTCGGCGACGCGCTCGTTCGACTCCTCGCGGGCGGCGCGGATGACCTCCTCCGCCTCCTCCTCGACCTTCTCGCCGATCAGGGCGCGGTCGTCGAGCAGCTTCACCGTGTAGCTGCCGTCGGGGCGCTCGACGGCGCGGCTGCGCAGGGTCCGTTCCAGCGCCGGCAGCGCTTCGTGGGTGACCGGGAAGGGCTCGCCGGGCGCCGGCGGCGCGTCCTTGCGGGCCGAGGCCGAGCCCAGCACCTCGCGGTAGAAGCAGCTGCGCTGGCCGGTGTGGCAGGCGGGGCCGGCCGGGTCGACCATCGCCACCAGAGCGTCGCCGTCGCAGTCGTAGCGGAGCTGGCGCAGGTGCATGAAGCTGCCCGAGCTTTCGCCTTTTTTCCAGAGTTCGTCGCGCGAGCGGCTGTGGAAGTGCAGGTCGCCGGTCTCGAGCGTCATTTCCAGCGATTCCGCGCTGACGTAGGCGAGCATCAGCACCTCGCCGGTGGCGAAGTCCTGGACCACGCACGGCGCCAGCCCCCGCTGATCGAATTCGATTTCCCCGAACATCGGTCCAATCGTAGGGCAGGCGCCCTACTCGATCCCCAGCCGGTCCAGCAGGTCCTCGTCGCGGCGCCAGTGGCGGCGCACGCGAACGCTGAGATCGAGATGGACGCGGGCGTCGAGCTCGGCCTCGAGCGAGCGCCGCGCCGCAGTGCCGATCTCGCCGATCTTGTCGCCGCCCTTGCCGATCAGGATCCCCTTCTGGGACTCGGTCTCGGCCCAGATCTCGGCCGTCACCGTGACCAGGCCGTCCTCGCGCGGGACGACCTCCTTGACCTTGACCTCGACCGAGTGCGGGACCTCCTGGCGGGTCCGGTTGAGGACCTGCTCGCGGATCAGCTCGGCCAGCAGCAGCTCGCTCGACTGGTCGCTGTGGTCTTCGGGCGGGTACATGTAGGGGCCCTCCGGCATCAGCTCGCCGAGCCGCTCGATCAGCACCTCCAGCCCCGTGCCGGTGCGGGCGCTGATCGGGAAGACCTCGTCGACCCCCTCCATCCCGGCGGCGTCGGAGAGGACCGGGACCAGCTCGTTCGGCCCCAGCCGGTCGGCCTTGTTGACGGCGCAGATGACCGGCAGCCGGGCGCCCGCCTCGAGCAGGTTGCGGACGATGAAGCGGTCGCCGGCACCGACCCCCTCCTCGCCGTTGATCACGACCAGGGCGACGTCGGACTCGGCCAGCTCGCGCTCGACCCGGTGCTGCATGCGCTCGGTGAGGATGTCGCGCGGCCGCTGCACGCCGGGCAGATCGACCAGGACCAGCTGCCGCCCCGCCTCGACGTCGGTGGCGACGCCGCGGATCGCCCGCCGGGTCGTCTGCGGGCGCACCGAGACGATCACCACGTGGGAGCCGACGATCGCGTTGACCAGGGTCGACTTGCCGACGTTGGGGCGCCCGGCGAGGCCGATGAAGCCGGAGCTGGTCACCGCAGCGCCGCCAGGATCCGCTCCTGCTCGGCCAGCATCTCGCCGTCGTCGACCTCGTGGTCGCGGCCGCAGAGGTGGAGGACGCCATGGACGGCGGCCTCGGTGACGTCGGCGCAGTGCGCGGGGCAGATCGCGACGTCGCCGAGCTCGCGCGGGCCGGCGGCCGGGCCGGTGCCGTCGACCGGGAAGGCAAGGACGTCGGTCGGGGCGTCCTTGCCGCGGTGCTCGCGGTTGAGCTCCTGGATCCGCCCGGCGTCGACCAGCTCGACCGCGAGGTGGCCGTCGGCGACGCCGGCCGCGTCCAGGGTCGCCGCCACCGCCGCGCGCAGCTCAGCCGGGACGTCGTCGAGGTCGGGGCTCAAGAGCGCGGGGTCGGGCCGTGTTCGCTGCGCGCCGCCTGCTCGCGGCCGCCGTGCTCGTCGTAGGCGGCGACGATCCGCTGCACCAGCTTGTGGCGGACCACGTCCTTGCCGCCGAACTCGACGAAGGAGATGTCCTGGACCCGGTCGAGGATGTCGCGGACGACGATCAGGCCCGAGCGCTGGTCGGCCGGGAGGTCGATCTGGGTGATGTCGCCGGTGACGACCATGCGCGAGTTGAAGCCGAGCCGGGTCAAGAACATCTTCATCTGCTCGGGACTGGTGTTCTGCGCCTCGTCGAGGATCACGAAGGAGTCGTTGAGGGTGCGGCCGCGCATGAAGGCGAGCGGCGCCACCTCGATCACGTCGCGCTCGAAGTAGCCGTTGACGCGGTCCGGATCGATCATGTCGTAGAGGGCGTCGAAGAGCGGGCGCAGGTAGGGATCGACCTTGGCCTGGATGTCGCCCGGCAGGAAGCCGAGCCGCTCGCCGGCCTCGACCGCGGGCCGGGTGAGGATGATCCGCTGGACCTTGCGTTCGGTCAGCGCCGCCGCGGCCATCGCCACCGCGAGGAAGGTCTTGCCGGTGCCGGCGGGGCCGATCCCGAAGGTGATCGTGTGGCGGCGGATCGAGTCGACGTAGCGTTTCTGGTTCAGCGTCTTCGGCGCCACCTTGGTGTTGCGGTGGCTCCAGACGACGTCGTCGAGGACGTCGGCGGGGCTCTCGTCGGCATCGATCGCACCGGTCACCGCCTCGATCGTGCCCGGGGCGACATCGTGTCCGTGTTCGATCAGCTCGACCAGCTCGTCGACGACCTCGGCCCCGGCCTCGACCTCGTCGGAATCGCCGTCGAGGGTGAGGACGTTGCCGCGCAGGTGCAGGTCGCAGTCGAGCCGCCCCCGCAGCTCGCGCAGGACGGTGTCCTCGGACCCGGCCAGCTCGGCGGCGACCGTGTTGTCGAGCGTCAGCTGCCTACGAGCCAACGCTCAGGCACCCAGCTTCGCCCGCACCGCGGTGCTGAGACGCTTGCCGTCGGCCCGTCCCTCGACCTTGGACTTCAGCGAGCCCATCACCTGGCCCATCTGCTTGACGCCGCTGGCCCCGGTCTCGGCGATCGCGGCCTCGACCATCTCGTCCAGCTCCTCGTCGGAGAGCTGCTGCGGCAGGTAGGCCTCGATCAGCCCCGCCTCGAAGCGCTCGGCGGCGGCCTGCTCGGCCCGTCCGGCGCCCTCGTAGGCCTCGGCCGCCTCGACCCGCTTCTTGTGCTCCTTCTGCAGCACCGCGACCTCGTCGCCCTTGCCCAGCTTGGCGTCCTTCTGCAGCACGTCGACGACCATCCGCAACGCCCCCGCCCGCTCGCGGTCGCGCGCCTTCATCGCCGTGCGGACATCGTCCTGGACCTGCTCGAGAACGCTCATCGGCTAAGGGTAGTCGGCGGCGTCGGGCGTCACCGCCAGGCCCTTGGAGACGAGGTCGCGGATGTCGGTGCTGACCAGCTGCCAGCCATGACTGCGCGCTGCCGCCACGTAGGCGGCGTCGTAGGCGGTGAGGTCGTGGTCAGCGGCAAGCTCGAGCACCGATCCGACGAGGTCTGAGTCGACCGAGAGAATCCGATCCTGACAGCTTGCATCCACCAGCCGCAGGAGTCCGGTGGCCGCCCGGGGCTCCCCACGCTTGACACCCACGGCATTGGCAATCTCATAAAAGGTGAGGTCGAGGGCCCCGAGAGATCGCGCACCTTTGCGGATCAGCGCGTCCGTCGCGTCTCGGTATTGACTCCCGGGCTCGACCAGGGTCACCCAGGCACTGGCGTCGACGAGCAGGCTCAATGGGATTCCCGGTCTTCGCGAATCAGCTGAGCGGCGCTGATCCCGCCGAGATCGATGGGTTCGATCTCGTCCAGCAGCCGCGCCACCTCAGCGCGAACGTGGCCCTCGGCAGTCTCGATCTCCCGCTCGGCAAGCCGCTGCAGGAAGCCGCTGCGCGTCTCGTGGGCGGCCTCGACAAGCGCATCGATCCGCGTCAGCAGATCATCGGGGATGGAGATCATCACCTTTGCCACGGGGTGAGTATATACGGTAATGCCAGCGCCTAAAATGGGCATGGGCAGACGCTCCCCGACCCAGCCGCACCAGTTACGCACTCAGTGTCAAAACCGCGTGCCAACTAGGACGCGAGAGCGTCACCGCCGGCGATCTCGACCCGCTCGACCTCGCCCAGCGGCATCTGCAGGAAGCGGGTGCCGAGGTCGCGGAAGGAGTCGGTATCGCCGGTGCAGAGGAAGCGGTAGTCGCCCTCGCCGTCGCGCTCGCGGGCGATGCCGGCGCGCTCCATCGTGCGCTGGACCGCCGCCGCCACCGCGTGGCCACCGCTGACCAGGCGGATGTCGCGGCCGAGGATGCGCTGCAGCATCGGCGCCACCAGCGGGTAATGCGTGCAGCCGAGGATCAGGGTGTCGACCTCGGCCCGCTTCAGCGGCTCGCAGTAGGCGCGCGCCATCGCCATCACGCTCTCGTCGAAGGGCGAGCCCTGCTGGATGAACGGGGCCAGCTTCGGCGCCTCGACTTCGGTCACCTCGAGCGGACGCCCCTCGGCTTCGAGCGCGCGGCGGTAGGCGCCGCTCTCGACCGTGTTCGGCGTCGCCAGCACCCCCACCCTGCCGTTGTCGGTGATCGCGGCGGCGATCTCCGCCTGGGGCTCGACCACCGGCACCACCTCCACCCCGCTGACCCCCGCCACCGCCCGGGCGACGTCGGTGCCGATCGCGGTCGCGGTGTTGCAGGCGATCACCAGCAGCTTGGCCCCGCGGCCGAGCAGCAGCTCGGCGATCGCGGCGACCCGCTCGCGCAGAGCCTCGGGGTCGCGGGTCCCGTAGGGAAACCAGGCGGTGTCGCCGAGATAGACGAAGTCCTCCTCCGGCAGCGAGACCAGGCACTCGTGCAGCACGGTCAGCCCCCCGACCCCGGAGTCGAACATCGCCACCGGCAGGTCGCGGTCGAGCCTGTCCACGGGCGAGGGCGCCGCTACAGGAACGGTTTGTAAGTCATGAAGAAGATCGCCACGACGACGACGATCCCCGCCAGCGTCCCGACTTTCCCGATCCGGTCGCCCAGCGCTTCGAACTCCGGACTCAGGGTGTCCCCGCTCTTCAGATCCCGCTCCGCAATCGCTTTCGCCTCCCGCACCTTCGGCTGGAAGTACCCGTGCTGCAGCGCGAAGAGCGCGACGATCGCGAAGATCCCGACGCTGACGAACGCGTCGTTGAGGTCCCAGGCTCCGTCACTGGCCGAAAGCAGGCCGAACCCCGCCAGCAGCAACACGATCATGCCGGGATTGACCAGGTACTTGTCGACCTTCTGCACCCCCGCCAGAATCGCCGGGGTCGCCGTCGGATACTGCGGCGCTACGGAGAAGAAGAACGCGTAGCCGAAGGTGGGCCCGAACGCCAGCACCACCGCCAGGATGTGCAGGAACAACAAGATCTTGTAGCCGGGATCGACTATCGAGCCAAAGAGCACGCCGGAACCCTATCTCTCAATGGCGACGGAGCAGGAGCGCGGCCCAGTCCCCGTCTACGCGCCGCTTGACCTCGCTCAATCCGACAGCGCCGAAGAATCCCGCTGCCTCGTTCAACTCCGCCGGCAGGAGGCCGGAGCAGACGAGCGTATTGGGGGTCCCTTCAGGGTTCGCGAGCTGGCCCGCCACGGCGCGCAGGATCGGTGAGGTCATGTTGGCGACCACGGTGGGTGCGAGTGGAGGGAGTTGTTCGCGGAGGTTCATACGTTCGAGATCGAGTTGGACTTCGTTTGCGGCAGCGTTTTCGGCAGCTGCCTCCAGCGCCGGGGGCTCGTGGTCGTAGGCGTGGATCGGACCCCACCCCATCTTGGCCGCGGCGATCGCGAGGACGCCGGAGCCGGTTCCGAGATCGGTCAGCGGTCCGGAGGCCTCTTCCGCCGCCGCCAGCTCCAGCAGGAACTCCAGGCAGAGCCGCGTCGTCGGGTGCGCTCCCGTGCCGAACGCCTGGCCCGGGTCGACGACGACGTCGATCGCACCCTCGCGCGCCGGCTCCCAGGATGGTCGCAGCCAGAGCCGCTCGCCGACCAGCAAGGGCTTGTGGAAGTCGCGCCAGCGGTCGGCCCAGTCGTCGGGGATCTCGGTCGAGCTGACCTCGATCCGACCCTCGCCGACGACGGCGTCGAGCTCGCCCAGCTCCGGCAGCTCGCCCTCGCCGCCGTAGATCGCGTACTCGACGTAGCCGGGCCCGCGCTCCTCCTCGACCCCGTTGGGGGCGAGCACGGTCAGCTCGGCCAGCACCAGGTCCGCCTGCTCGGGCGGACAGCGCACCGCCAGTCGAATCAAGGACCGGCCCTCAACCGAAGGCCCGGCGCACGCGGCTGAAGAGGCCATCGCCCTGGCGCGGGCCGAGGTTGCCCTCCTCCAGCGACTCGTCGAGGCGCTCGGTCAGCTCGCGCTGGTCCTCGCTGAGGTTGGTCGGGACGATCACGTTGAGGATCACCCGCTGGTTGCCGCGGCGGCGGGCGCCGAGGCGGGGCAGGCCGCCGCCGCGAATCAGCTCTTCGTGGCCGGGCTGGGTCCCCGGCGCCAGCTCGATCTCGCTCTCGCCCTCGAGCGTCGGGACGGTGACCGCGGTGCCTAGCATCGCCTCGGTGGCGGGAATCGAGACGACGCTGATCAGCTCGGTGCCGTCGCGCTGGAAGCGCTCGTCCTCGGCGACCTCGACCTCGACGTAGAGGTCGCCGGCCGGAGCGCCGGCCTCGCCGGCGTGGCCGGCGCCGGAGACGCGCAGCCGCTGGCCGCTTTCGATCCCGGCCGGGATCTCGACCGCTTGGGTCCGCTGGCCGGGGGTGCGGCCGCTGCCGCGGCACTCCGCACAGGGGGTCTCGGGAACTTTGCCGGATCCGGCGCAGGCATCGCAGGCGACGCCCTGGACCATCTGGCCGAACGGGGTGCGGGCGACCCGGCGCAGCTGGCCGGCGCCGCCGCATTTCTCGCAGGTGGAGATCGGCGTGCCCGGCTCGGCGCCGTTGCCATGGCAGTGCTCGCAGGCGCCGACCGCATCGAAGGAGATCTCCCTCCGCACCCCGGTGGCGACCTCCTCGAGCGTCATCTCGGTCGCGACGAGGATGTCGCCACCGGCGGCGCGCCCGCCACCGCCGCCGAAGCCGAAGGCGTCGCCGCCGCCGAAGAAGGCCGAGAGGATGTCGTCGATCGAGCCGAAGGAGGAGGCGCCGCGAGGATCGAAGCCGCCCGAGCGCAATCCCTCGTGCCCGTAGGCGTCGTAGGTGCGCCGGCGCTCGGCGTCGGAGAGGACCTCGTAGGCCTCGGCCGCCGCCTTGAACTTCTCCTCGGCCTCGGGATCGTGGTCGTTGACGTCCGGGTGCAGTTCGCGGGCGAGGCCGCGGAAGGCCTTCTTGATCTCGGTCTCGCCGGCGTCCCGGCTGACGCCGAGCACCTCGTAGTAATCGCGCGGCATCGCCCGCTCAGCCGCCGTACACGGTCTCGAAGTAGCGCGAGAGCTCGCGGGCGGCGCCGCGCACCGAGGCGATCGCGGTCGCGTAGTCCATCCGCAGCGGCCCGACCACGCCGACCGAGCCGAGGTTGCGGTGCCCGAGCCCGTAGTTGGCGCCGATCACGCTGACCGAGCGCAGCTCCGGCTGCGGGTTCTCGCTGCCGATCCAGAGGAAGACCGAGCGCTCCTGCAGCGAGGAGCGCAGCATCTGCAGCACCCCGGCCCGCCGCTCCAGCGCCGTCATCAGCTCGTCGGCGCGCGGCAGGTCGGCCAAGTGCGCTTCGGAGAGCAGGCGCGAGGCGCCGTCCATGTAGAGGTCGGCACCGTCCTCGCGCTCGAGCTCGGTGAAGGCGGAGCCGAGGCCGGCGAGGAACTCGGCCTCGAGCCGGTCCAGGTGCGGGTCGGCGAGGCGGCCGGCGATCATCCGCGAGCCGATGCCGAGCCCGGCCAGGGACTCGTTCAGGTAGCTGGAAGCCCACTCGACCAGGCCGGGGTCAACCGGGCGCTCGAACTCGAAGACGCGGCGGGCGACGTCGCCGGTCGAGGCGATCGCGATCACCACCACCTTGGTCGGCTGCAGGCGCAGGACCTCGACCCGGTGGATCGTCGCCGACGCCAGCCGCGGCGCGGTCGCCATCGCGACCAGGTCGGTGACCTGGGCCAGCGCCGCGGTCGTCTCCCGCATCGCCTCGTCGACCTCGCGCCGCAGCCGCGAGAGCTCGAGCTCGACCTGGGTCTCGGCCGGCATCGTCCCGGCGTCGATCAGCGAGTCGACGTAGAGGCGGTACCCGGAGTCGGTCGGCACCCGCCCGGCGGAGGTGTGCGGGTGGGTCAGGTAACCGGCGGCCTCCAGCGCCGCCAGCTCGGCCCGCACGGTCGATGGCCCCCACTCGACCTCCGGCCGCTCAGCGACCTCCTTCGACGGCACCGGCTTAGCCGAAGCCAGGTAGGCATCGACCACCAACCGCAAAATCAACTCTTGCCGAGAGGAAAGCATCGCCCCGAAGTCTAGGAGGGCGGCCGGGTGACCCCTCCCGAACACTCAAGCGAGGCTCCCGCCGAGCGTTCGGGAGGGGTCACCCGGCCGCCCTACAGCTGAACTTCCGCCTCGGCGTTCTTGATGATCGCCGCCTCGCCCTGGGTGGCGACGGTGTCGATGATCACGCGGTCGCCGTCGACCGACTTGACGGTGCCGGAGACGACGATCTCCTGCTCGGGCATGCCCATGCCGCGGAACTGGACCGAGAGCCGCTTCAGTGCCCGCGGGTCGCCGCCGGCGACGGCGGCGTTGGCCCGGGCGACCAGGCCCATCGAGTAGAGGCCGTGGAGGATGTTGCTGGGCAGACCGACCATCTTGGCGAACTCGGGATCGATGTGGATCGGGTTGAAGTCACCCGAGGCGCCGGCGTAGATGTGCGGCTGGTACTTGCCGGGCGTGACGCTCAGCTCATCGACCTTGTCACCGACGTTCAGGTCAGCCATCTCATACCCCCCTGACGATGTTGGTCCAGACGGCGCGGACGACCCGGTCGCCGTTCTGGTTGTCGGAGACGGACTCGAAGACGTAGAAGCCCTTGCCGTCTTTCTCATAGATCTCGGTGCACTTGGCGGTGGTGGTGATCTCGTCGCCGGAGCAGGCGGGCTCGCCCCACTCGAACTCCTGGCCGCCGTGCACCATCGTCGCGAAGTTGATGCCCACCTCGGGGTCGAGGATCGCCGGCGCCATCGCCGGACCGCTGTAGACGACGGCGAACATCGGCGGTGCCACGAGGTCGCGGAAACCGGCCGCGCGGGCGGCCTCGACGTCGAAGTGCACCGGGTTCTCGATCCCCAGCGCACGCGCGTACTCCTTGATCTTCTCCCGGCCGACCTGGTAGGTCGTCGCGGGCCATTCCTTACCTATGGCATCGGTCTTGATCGGCATGCGCGGACCCTACCTATTCACCGATCGCTGGCGCATTACTCGTCGATCTGGAGGACCGCCAGGAAGGCCTCCTGGGGCACTTCCACCCGGCCCACCGACTTCATCCGCTTCTTGCCCGCTTTCTGCTTCTTCAGCAGCTTGTTCTTGCGGGTGACATCGCCGCCATAGAGCTTCGCGGTGACGTCCTTGCGCAGCGCCTTGACGGTCTCGCGGGCGAGGATGTTGGAGCCGATCGCGGCCTGCACCGGGACGTCGAAGAGCTGGCGCGGGATCGTCTTGCGCAGCCGCTCGACCAGCCGCTTTCCCTGCTCGTAGGAGAAGTCGCGGTGGACGATGATCGAGAGCGCGTCGACCTTGTCGCCGGCGAGCAGGATGTCGACCTTGACCAGGTCGGAGGCGCGGTTGCCGATCGGCTCGTAGTCGAGCGAGGCGTAGCCGCGGGTGGAGGACTTGAGCAGGTCGAAGAAGTCGAGGACGATCTCCGCCAGCGGCATGTCGTAGCGGATCTGCACCCGCACCGGGCTCAGGTAGTGCATGTCGACGTGGGTGCCGCGGCGCTGCTGGCAGAGCTCCATCACGGCGCCGACCTGCTCGGAGGGGCAGATGATGGTGGCGCGGATGTAGGGCTCTTCGACCGACTCGATGACGCCGGGATCGGGGAGGTCGGTGGGGCTGCGGACTTCCTTGGAGGTGCCGTTGGTGAGGTGCACCTCGTAGCGCACGTTCGGGGTCGTCGAGAGCAGGTCGAGCCCGTACTCGCGTTCCAGCCGCTCGCGCACGATCTCCATGTGCAGGAGACCGAGGAAGCCGCAGCGGAAGCCGAACCCGAGCGCCTCCGAGGTCTCCGGTTCCCAGGACAGCGCGGCGTCGTTGAGGGCCAGCTTCTCGAGCGCGTCGCGGAGGTCTTCGTAGCGATCGGTGTCGATCGGGAAGACGCCGCAGAAGACCATCGGCCGGACCTCGCGGTAGCCCTCCAGCGGCTCCGTCGCGGGCCGCCCGTGGGTCGTCAGGGTGTCGCCGACCCGCAGCTTGCTCACGTCCTTGATCCCGGTGATCAGGTAGCCGACGTCGCCGGCCTCCATCCCCTCGACCGCGGTCATCGCCGGGCGGAAGAAGCCGATGTCGTCGATTTCCGCCTCGGTCCCGTTCTGCATCGCCAGGATCCGCTCGTGCTTGCCGAAGGAGCCGTCGACCATCCGCACGTAGGCGATCACGCCGCGGTACTGGTCGAACTCGGAGTCGAAGATCAGCGCCCGGGTCGGCGCCTCGGGCTCACCCTTCGGCGCCGGGATCCGCTCGACGATCGCCTCCAGCACCTCCGGCACCCCCACCCCGGTCTTGGCCGAGATCCAGAGCGCTTCCTCGGGGTCGCCCCCGGTCAGGTCGGCGATTTCGGTCGCGACCCGGTCAGGTTCGGCGCCGGGCAGGTCGACCTTGTTGATCACCGGGATCAGCTCCAGCCCGGCGTCGATCGCCAGGTGGGTGTTGGCGACGGTCTGGGCCTCGACCCCCTGGGCGGCGTCGACGACCAGCAGCGCGCCCTCGCAGGCGGCGAGGCTGCGCGAGACCTCGTAGGAGAAGTCGACGTGGCCGGGCGTGTCGATTAGGTGCAGGTGGTAGGTCTGTCCGTCGGCCGCCTCGTACTCGACCCGGACTGCCTGGGCCTTGATCGTGATCCCGCGCTCGCGCTCGAGGTCCATCGAGTCGAGCATCTGCGCCTGCATTTTCTTCGGGTCGACGGCGCCGGTGACCTCGAGGATGCGGTCGGCCAGGGTCGACTTGCCGTGGTC
>Ga0105242_10000063_pt1 | contig 74721 bp, 83 predicted proteins | sample KBSM24metaG_FD_81521 | JGI IMG/M metagenome (GOLD analysis project Ga0105242, IMG submission 81521) | Miscanthus rhizosphere microbial communities from Kellogg Biological Station, Michigan, USA - KBS M2-4 metaG | ecosystem: Host-associated > Plants > Roots > Rhizosphere > Soil | place...
CTGGCTCCGGCAGCGGGCCGGCAAGTCGGGCAGCATCGCCGCCGTCGTGCGCGAGCTGATCGACGCCGAGCGCGCCCGGCGGCCGGACCTGGCAGCGGATCCCCTGCTTCGCTATCTGGTGGACGAGTCGCCGGGGCGTGGTCGGGAGGAGACCAGCGTCACCACGCTGGACCGCGACCTCTACGGCCGATGAGGTCGGTCTTCGTCGACACCAGCGCCTTCGTGGCGCTGCGCAACTCCGCCGAGGCCGAGCACGGGCCGGCGCGAGCGGCGCTCTCGGGCCTGCTGGCCGAGGGCGCCGCCCTCTTCACCTCCAACTACGTCTTCGCCGAGACCTACACGGCACTGCTGGTCCGGGTCGGGCGCGGGGAGGCGATCGAGTGGGGGCGGCGCTTCCGTGCCAGCGGCGCGATCGAGCTGGTGCGCCTCGACGCGGACATCGAGGACGAGGCCTGGGAGATCCTCGAGCGCCACGGCGACAAGGAGTGGAGCTACGTCGACGCCACCTCCTTCGCCCTGATCGAGCGCGATGGCGGCGGCGAGGCATTCGCCTTCGACGCCCACTTCGGTCAGCGTGGACTGCGGGTCCATCCAGGCCCGTAGGGCCGCTCGCGTGGCGGCCGCTCGCGTGAAAGACTCGCGCGATGCCAGCTTCCCGCAGCTACGACCGCGCCCCCGCCGACATCCGACCGGTCACGATCGACCCCGGTTTCGTCGCTTCCGCCGACGGCTCGGCACTGATCTCGGTCGGCAAGACGAGGGTCATCTGCACCGCCTCCGTCAACGAATCGGTGCCGCGCTGGATGCAGGGCCGTGGCAAAGGCTGGGTCACCGCTGAGTACGCGATGCTGCCCGCCTCGACCGGCGACCGCAAGCAGCGCGACATCAGCAAGGGTAAGCAGGACGGTCGCGGAGTTGAGATCCAGCGGCTGATCGGTCGCTCGCTGCGGGTCGTCGTCGACTTCAAGGCGATGGGCGAACGCAGCGTCTACGTCGACTGCGACGTGCTCGAAGCCGATGGCGGCACCCGCTGCGCGGCGATCACCGGCGGCTACGTGGCGCTGCGCCAGGCCTTCCAGAAACTGGTCGACAAGAAAGCCCTGGAGACGATGCCGCTGAGCGGCTCCGTGGCGGCGATCAGCGTCGGCATGGTCAACGGCCGCCCGCTCTGCGACCTCGACTACATCGAGGACTCCAACGCCGAGGTCGACGCCAACGTCGTCATGACCGGAGACGGCGGCCTGGTCGAGGTGCAGGCGACGGCGGAGCGCACGCCGCTCTCCCGAACCTCGCTGGACGAGCTGCTCGGCCTCGCGGAGGGTGGCATCGTCCGCCTGCGGGAGGTGCAGGAGCGGGTCGCGTGACGCGTCCGGCGCTCGTTCTCGCCACCGGCAACCGTCACAAGCTGTCGGAGATGGAGGAACTGCTCCCGTCGGTCGAGTTGAGGCCGTTGCCGGCCGGGTTCGAGATGCCGCCCGAGGACGGCGACAGCTTCGCCGCCAACGCGCTGATCAAGGCGCGGGCCGCCCGCGCGGCGACGGGCGAGGCGACGATCGCCGACGACTCCGGCATCGCCGCCGAGGACCTCGGCGGCGCCCCCGGCATCTACTCGGCCCGCTACGCCGGTGAGGGCGCCGGCGACGAGGTCAACCTCGACAAGCTGCTGCGGGAAGTCGACGCCGCCGGGGGGGAGCGTCGTGCCGCCTACGTCTGCGCGATCGCCCTGATCGACGGCGACGGCGACGAGCACGTGTTCGAGGCGCGCTGCGAGGGGCACCTGCTGCGCGAGCGTCACGGCGGCGGCGGCTTCGGCTACGACCCCGTCTTCGTCCCCGACGACACCGGGCCGGCGGACGAGCGCACCTATGCCGAGCTCAGCGCCGCCGAGAAGAACGCGATCAGCCATCGCGGCCGGGCGGTGCGCAAGCTCGCCGAGCACCTCGGCCTGACCGACCTCGCCACGCCGTGATCCGCACCAAGAGCCGGGCCGCGGCGCTCTCGATCGCCTCCAACGCGCTCCTGATCGCGCTCAAGCTGGCGGCCGGGGCGATCACCGGCTCGATCGCGATCGTCACCGAGGCGGTTCACTCGCTGATCGACCTGGTCGCCTCGGTGATCGCCTTCTTCTCGGTTCGCAAAGCCGACGAGCCGGCCGACGCCGAGCATCCCTACGGCCACGAGAAGGTCGAAAACCTGGCGGCGGCGATCGAGGGCATGCTGATCCTGGTCGGCGCCGGGGTGATCGTCTACGAGGCGACCCGCCAGCTGGTCAAGGGCGCGGAAGTCGACCGGCTCGGGGTCGGGATCGCGGTCATGGCCTTCTCGGTCTTCGCCAACCTCGGGGTCTCCGCGGTCCTCTCGCGCCAGGCGAAGGCCCATGACTCGCAGGCGCTGGAGGGGGATGCCGCACACCTCCGCACCGACGCGATGACCTCGGCCGGGGTCCTGTTCGGATTGGCCCTGGTGCAGATCACCGGCGATGCCGCCTTCGACCCGATCACGGCGCTGGTCGTCGCCGTCGCGATCGTCTGGGCGGGCTTCCGGATCCTGCGGCGCTCTTCCGCCGTGCTGGTCGACGAAACGCTGCCGGAGCCGGAGCTGGACCGGATCGAGCGGGCGATTGCCAGCGCCCGCACGCCGGAGGTCGCCGGATACCACAAGCTGCGCGCCCGCCGCGCCGGCAGCCGCCGTCACATCGACTTCCACGTCCAGTACCGCTCCGGCACCAGCCTCGAGCGCGCCCATGAGCTGGCCCATCAGATGCGCGACTCGATCGAGGCCGAGATCCCCCAGGCCGACGTGCTGATCCACGCCGAGCCGGAGACCTCGTTCCGTGAGCCCGACGACAGCGACTCGGGCCCGTTCCGCTCCGGCTGAGGCGTCTCAGGGAGGGGGGAGCAGGTTGACCGCGGCGGCGAGCCCCACGGCGATCAGGGTGATCGTGTAGCCGGTGTAGCCGCTGAGGGCGAAGAGGACCGCGGCGATCGCGCAGATCGCGACGACGATGATCCAGGAGGCTCGGGCGAGGGTCACGGTCGGTATTTTCACTCACATGGCCGACGCTGCCACCACAGAGGTCGCCAAGGGCGACGCCGCGGAGGCCGCGCTGGCGTTCCTCGGCGAGATGTCGCCCGACCTGCGCGGGGCGGCGATCCTCGACTCCGGCGGCGCCGTGCTCGCCGCCGCGGGCGACCCTGGGCGCTGGGGCGAGGACGCCGCGGCGCTGCTCGCGGTCGCCGACGAGGCCGGCGACGAGCCGGCCGAGCAGGTCCACATCGCGACCGAGCAGGGCGAGGTCTTCGCCCTGCGCCACGCCGGGCTGGCCGCTGTCGCGGTCACCGAGCGCTTCGCTCTCGCCTCGCTGATGTTCTTCGACATGCGCTCGACCCTGCGCGACCTCGCGGCCGAGCTGGAGGCCTGATGCCCCCGAAGCCCCACCGCGTCCTGCTCGACCGGGTCTCCGGCTATGCCGACGAGGCCGCGGCCTACATGCGTCGCCGCCGCGTCGCCCGCCGGCCCTTCGCCCGCCTCTACTACCCGAACGGCCGCAGCGCCGACCACGCCGACGACTCGGTCGCCGGTGCCGAGCTCTTCGTCGTCGCCGGCCGGCTGATCGAGGTCGCCGGGAAACGGCCGAAGGCATGAGCGACCTGCTCGAGCCGGGGGTCGCCGAGCGCGTGCTCGCCCGGGCGCTGGCCAATGGCGGCCGCTTCGCCGAGGTCTTCGCCGAACGCCGCCGCGGCCTGGCGATGGCGATCGACGAGTCGCGGATCGAGTCGGTCCAGTCCGGGGCCGAGGAGGGCGCCGGGGTCCGGGTCGTCGACGGCTCCACCACCTACTTCGCCCACGTCGACGGCCTCGACCCGGCCGACCTCGAGCGCGCTGCCGACGAGGCCGCGGCGGCCCTGCGCGGCGAGCGCCGCGAGCCGCGACCGCTGCGGGCCGCGGCGCCGGCGCCCCTGGCGATCGAGGTTCGTCCCGAAAACGTTCCCGCCGAGCGCAAGGCGGTGCTGCTGCGCGAGCTCGACGAACGGGCGCGGGCCCAGGGTGGCGAGATCGCCCAGTTCACCTCCTCCTACGCTGAGGCGCGGCGTGAGGTCGCGATCGCCAACTCCGAGGGGCTGCTGAGCGGCGACGACCGCACCCGCACCCGGATCGGCGCCCAGGCGGTCGCGCGCCGCGGCGACGCGGTCGAGACCGGGGCGGAGACGCTCGGCGCCCATCGCGGCTTCGAGCTGCTCGAAGACGACCCCGGGCAGATCGCCGAGCTGGCGGCGCGCAAGGCGCTGACCCTGCTCGACGCCGGGCCGGCGCCCTCCGGTTCGATGCCGGTCGTGGTCGGCGGCGGCTTCGGCGGCGTCCTCTTCCACGAGATGACCGGGCACGGCCTCGAGGCCGACCACATCCAGAAGGGCGCCAGCGTCTACGTCGGCAAGCTCGGCGAGCAGGTCGCGCAGCCGCTGCTCAACGCCTACGACGACGGCCGCCTCCCGCACGAGTGGGGCAGCGACGCGATCGACGACGAGGGTGCCCCGACCCAGAAGACTCAGGTGATCGAGGACGGTCGCCTCACCGCCTATCTCTACGACCGGCTCACCGCCGAGCGCGACGGCGTCGCCTCGACCGGCAACGGCCGCCGCGAGAGCTTCCGCCACCTGCCGATCCCGCGCATGACCAACACCTACATCGCCCCCGGGGACGCCGCCCCCGAGGCGATGATCGCCGAGCTCGAGCAGGGCTTCTACGCGGTCTCCTTCGCCGGCGGCCAGGTCGACCCGGCGACCGGCGACTTCGTCTTCGGCGTCTCCGAGGGGTACCTGATCGAGGGCGGCAAGGTCACCCGGCCCTGCCGCGGCGCGACTCTGGTCGGCAACTGCCTGGAGGCGCTGATGGCGATCGACGCGGTCGGCGACGACTTCTTCATGAAGACCGGGATCTGCGGCAAGGGCGGCCAGAAAGCCCCGGTCGGGACCGGCCAGGGCCACGTCCGGGTGCGGACGATGACGGTCGGCGGGACGGAGCTGTGACGCGGAGCGGAGCATGGGTATGAGCGAGCTGAGCGTGACCGCGGGGCGCGCGGTCGAGGCGGCGCTGGCAGCCGGCGCCGCCGCCGCCGAGGCCTACGCCTCGCGCGACAGCGGCCGCGAGGTGCGCGTCCACGGCGGCGAGGTCGAGAGCCTGACGGCGGCGACCCAGAGCGGCATCGGCGTCCGCGCCTGGATCGGCGGCCGGGTCGGCTACGCCTACGGCACCGATCTCTCCGCGCCGGGAGTGGCGGCGATCGCCGGGCGCGCCGCGGAGGCCGCGGCGGTCGCCGACGAGGACGGCTTCGCGGCGCCACCCGAGCCGGCCCCGATCGAGGCGCTGGCGGGCCTCGGCGACCCCTCGGTCGCGGCTTGGTCCACGGCCGACGCGGCGGAGCTGGCGCTGACAGTCGAGCGGGCGGCGCTCGCCGCCGACCCGCGCGTGGCCGGGGTCGAGCAGGTCTTCTACGCCGACTCCGCCGAGCAGGTCGCGATCGCCTCCTCGACCGGCCTCGCCGGCGAGTACGAGTCCTCCGACTGCTTCGCCTACCTGCAGGCGCTGGCGGCGGGGGAGGGGGGCAAGGAGACCGGCCTCGGCTTCGGCCTCGCGCGGGGGCCGGCGGGCCTCGACCCGGAGGCGATCGGAGCCGAAGGGGCCGAGCGGGCGACGGCGATGATCGGCGCCCGCAAGCCCGCCTCCCGCTCCTGCCCGGTCGTGCTCGACCCGACCGTGGCGGCCAGCTTCGCCGGCCTGATCGGCGGCGCTCTCGGCGCCAACGCCGTGCAGCGCGGGCGCTCGCCCTTCGCCGGCCGGCTCGGCGAGGAGCTGGCCAGCGAGGCCCTCGTCCTGCACGACGACGGCCGCGACCCGGCCGGCCCCGCCTCGGCGCCGTTCGACGGCGAGGGGGTGCCGCGCCGTCGCACGGCCCTGATCGAGGGCGGCCGCTTGCGGGCGTTCCTCTTCGACACCTACACGGCCAACCGCGAGGGCGGCGGCGTCTCGACCGGCAATGCCTCCCGTCATGGCTACCGCTCGCAGCCGACGGTCGCGACCTCGAACCTGATCGTCGGCAGCGGCTCGCTCTCCTTCGCGGAGCTGCTCGGCGCCGCGGGCGAGGGTGTCCTCGTCACCGACGTCGCCGGCCTGCACTCGGGGGTGAACCCGGTCACCGGTGTCTTCTCGGTCGGCGCCTCGGGTCACGCGATCCGTGGCGGGGAGCCGGCCGAGCCGCTGCGCGAGTTCACGATCGCCGGCGACCTGGTCTCGCTGCTGGGGGCCGTCGAGGCGGCCGGAGCGGAGGCTCGCTGGGTCCCGTTCGGGGGGTCTGTGCGCACCCCGCCGCTGCTGATCGGGGCGATGGCCGTCAGCGGTGCGTGAGCCTGACGCCGAGCCCGCTGTTAGATTGGCGCCCGTCTTCAACCCCCGAGGAGGATTCCCGACGTGACCAAGGTTGAATTTCTGGACCAACTGGCTGGCGACGACCGGCTTGGCAGCAAGAAGGCTGCCAGCGACGCCGTCGATGCCGTGCTCGAGGCGATCACCGACGCGCTGAGCTCCGGCGGCGAGGTGAGCTTCACCGGCTTCGGCAAATTCCACGTTGCCGAGCGTGGCCCCCGCCAGGGCGTCAACCCGCGCACCGGCGAGCGCATCACGATTCCGGGCGGCAAGGTGCCGCGTTTCTCCGCCGGCTCGGCCTTGAAGACCAAGGTCAAGGGCGGCTGATTTCCTGACGCTGTTCGCCGATCGGCTGACGGCGCTCGTTGACGAGCGTCGCAGTCAGATCTGCCTCGGTCTCGACCCCGATCCGGCCAAGCTGGCCGGGGAGGGGCCGATGGCCGCCGGTCCAGGGACGCTGGCCGCCGACCTGGCCGCCGCCGCGGTGGTGACCCACTGCCGCTCCCTGATCGATCGCGCCGGCCCCGCCTGTGTGGCGGTCAAGCCGCAGCTCGCCTGCTTCGAGCGTCTCGGCGCTCCCGGCTGGGCGGCCCTGGCCGAGGTCTGCGCCGCCGCCCGCGAAGCCGGTCTGCTGACGATCGCCGACGGCAAGCGCGGCGACGTCCCGGTCACCGCCGCGGCCTACGCCCAGGCCCTGGTCGGCGAGACGCCGACCCCGTGGGGCCCGGTCGCCGGGCTCGGCGCCGACGCCTTCACCGCCAACCCGCTGCTCGGGCTCGATGCCCTGGAGCCGCTGGTCGCCGCCGCCGCCGAGGCCGGCGCCGGCGTCTTCGTCCTGGTCCGCACCAGCAATCCCGGCGCGGCCGACGTCCAGGACCTGCCGGCTCCCCACCAGCCGCTGCACGAGCGCCTCGCCGGGCTCGTCGACGGGCTCTCCGAGCGGCTTCTGGGGGAGTGCGGCCTGAGTGGGATGGGCGCGGTCGTCGGCGCCACCGAGCCGCTGCACATCGCCCATCTGCGCGAGCTGATGCCGCGCTCGATCTTCCTCATCCCCGGTGTCGGGGCCCAGGGCGGCAAGCCCGAGCTGCTCGGCGCCGCCTTCGTGGCCGGGCGGGCCTCGGCCCTCGTTGCCGCCTCGCGCGGGATCGCCGCGGATCCCGACCCAGCGGCTGCCGCCGAGCGCCTGCGGGCGACGGTCTGGGACATCTCGACCGCCTGAGGACGCCTCCGGCGGCTATACGATCAGCCGCTCCGAACCCGACTCACAGATCCTGTCCAATGGAAAAACGCACCAGCGCATTCGCTCGCATTTTCGCCGCAATTGCCCTGGCCGGCGCGGTCGTCGTCGTCATCGTCGCGATCTCCAGCTCGCTTGGGGACTCCGACTCCTCGAGCAAGTCGGGACATGGCAGCGGCCACAAGGCGCACCGGGTGCAGCCGAAGACGACGGCCAAGACCTATGTGGTCAAGAGCGGCGACACGCTCGTCGCGATCGCCCATCGGACCGGGGTCCCCGTCGCCCACATCGTCGCCCTGAATCCCGAAGTTGACCCGCAGATCCTGATCGCCGGCCAGACGCTGAAACTGCGATGAGCCGGCGCCGCCGCGGCGTCGCGCTGCTGACGGCGCTCGTGACGGCGCTGCTCTGCTTCGTCGCGCCCGTCGCCGCCGCGCCCCGGCCCGAGCCCGAAGCTCGCTCCTGGACCCTGATCGACGCCCGCACCGGCGCCGTGCTCGACTCCCACGCCGCGGCGCGCTCGCTGCCGGTCGCCAGCACGACCAAGCTGATGACGGCCTACGTGGCGCTGCAGGAGCTGCCGCTGGACAAGATGGTCCGGGCGGCGCCCTACCACCCGATCTACGGCGAGTCGCTGCTGGGACTGCGCACGGGACAGCGGATCAGCGTGCGCGACCTCCTCTACGGATTGATCCTCCGCAGCGGCAACGACGCCGCCCACGACCTCGCCCTGGCCGCGGCCGGCTCGCTGCCCCGCTTCGTCGCCCAGATGAACCGCCGCGCCGCCGCCCTCGGGCTCGCCGACACCCACTACTCCAACCCGGTCGGCCTCGACCAGCGCGGCAACTACTCCAGCGCTCGCGACCTGGCCACCCTGACCCAGCACCTGCTGCGGATCCCGGCCTTCGCCGAGATCGCCGACTCGCGCAGCGCCGTCCTGCGCAGCGTGCGGCCGCCACGGCGGATCTCGACCATCAACGAGCTGTTGCTGGACGCGCCCTGGGTGACCGGGGTGAAGACCGGTCACACCTTCGACGCCGCCTACTGCCTGGTCGGCTCCGGCAGCCGCAAGGGGGTCGACCTGATCTCGGTTGCGCTCGGTGCTCCCAGCGATGAAGCCCGCTTCAGCGACAACCTCGAACTGCTCGAATACGGCTTCTCGCAGTACCGCCGGCGCTTGCCGATCCGGGCCGGCCAGGATCTGGCCGAGCCCTCGATCCGTTACTCCGGTGGCGAGCTGCCGCTGCGCGCGGCCGAAACCGTCGCCGTCGGCCTGCGCCGCGGCCAGCGGCTCAGCCTCGACGTCCGCGCCCCGTCCGAGGTGGAGGGGCCGCTCCGGCGTGGCGCCGTCCTCGGCCATGCCACGGTCACCGTCGACGGCCGCCCCGCCGCCTCGGTGCCGCTGCGCGCCGGGCGCGCGATCCCGGCGGCGAGCGCCTTCGATCGCGCCCGCGCCTTCGTCGACAACCACCTGATTGCTATGGCTATCGCGATCTTCGTGATACTGATTGGCGGGGTATTGCTCTACCGGCGTCTGTCCGGCCGAACCGACCAAGGAGAGCGGATCAGGGTGAAAGCGCAGTGATCCTCACCGTGACTCTCAATGCGGCGATCGACCGTACCGTCGCCGTGCCGAACTTCCGCCTCGGCCGCCGCCACCGCGCGGTCGAGAGCCGCACCGTGGCCGGCGGCAAGGGGATCAACGTCGCCCGCGCCCTCAGCCTGCTCGGCCGCCCGGTGATCGCCGCCGGCTTCGTCGGCGGTCCGACCGGCACCCGGGTCCTGGAAGGGCTGCGCGAAGAGTCCGTCCTCACCGACTTCACCCGGATCGCCGCGGAGACGCGGATCAACCTCGCGGTGATCGACCCGACCTCCGGCGACCAGACCGAGATCAACGAGCGCGGCCCCGCGGTCAGCCCGGAGGAGACGAAGAAGCTCTTCGAGCGGATCGGCTACCTGGCCAGCGGCGCCAAGATCTGCGTCCTCGCCGGTTCCCTGCCTCCCGGCGCCGGCGACGACCTCTACGCCCGCCTGATCGCCGACCTCGGACGCCGCGGCGTCGCGGTGGTCCTCGACGCCGAGGGCGAGGCGATGCTCGCCGGCGTCCGCGCCGGCGCCTCGATGGTCACCCCGAACGAGCGCGAGGCCGAGGAGCTGGTCGGGCAGGAGTTCGACGGTGGGGGCGACCTCGCCCAGGGACTGCTGGAGCTGGTCCGCCTCGGCGCCACCGAGGCCGCGATCACCAGGCCCGAAGGCTGCGTCGCGGCGGTCGGCGAGGGGTCCGAGCGGCGCCTGCTGGAGGTCCACACCGAGCCCCTGGAGGCGGTCTCCACGGTCGGTTCCGGCGATGCCTTCCTGGCCGGCTACGTCGCCGCCCGCTACGAGGGCCGCTCGCCCGAGGACTGCCTCGCCTACGGAGTCGCCTGCGGCGCCGAGTCGACCCAGCACTTCGGCGCCGGCACCGTCGACCGCAACCAGGTCGAGCGGCTGCTCGGCGAGGTCGCCGTGCACGATTTGGAGGTCCCGGCGGAAGTGTAGGCTGGCTGTTCAACGCCAGCCCTGGAGGAATCACTTGGAAATCGAAATCGGCCGTGGCAAGAAAGGGCGGCGCGCATACGGGTTCGACGATGTCGCAATCGTCCCCTCGCGCCGCACCCGTGACCCCGACGACATCGACATCAGTTGGACCCTCGGTCCGTACCGCTTCGAACTGCCGCTCGTAGCGTCAGCGATGGACGGGGTGGTCAGCCCCGACACCGCCGTCCTGGTCAATGAGCTGGGCGGTCTCGGCGTCCTCAACCTGGAGGGGATCTGGGCCCGCTTCGAGGACGCGGAGGAGCGCCTGGAGCAGATCGCGGCCGCCCCCAAGCACGTGGCGACGCGGCTGATGCAGGAGATCTACGCCGAGCCCGTGAAGTCGGAGCTGATCGGCAAGCGGGTGGCCGAAATCAAGGCCCGCGGCGCCGTCGCCTGTGCCTCGCTGACTCCGCAGAAGGTGCGCGAGCACTACGAGGTGGCGGTCGAGGCCGGGTTGGACATCCTGGTCATCCAGGGCACCGTGATTTCGGCCGAACACGTCTCGACCACGGTCGAGCCGCTGAACCTGAAGGAGTTCATCGCCGAGGTGCCGGTGCCGACCGTGGTCGGCGGCTGCGCCTCCTACTCGACCGGCCTGCACCTGATGCGGACCGGCGCGGTCGGCGTGCTCGTCGGCGTCGGGCCCGGCGCCGCCTGCACCACCCGCGGCGTGCTCGGCATCGGCGTCCCGCAGGCGACGGCGATCGCCGACGTCGCGGCGGCCCGCTCCCAGCACATGCTGGAGACCGGGGAGTACGTCAACGTGATCGCCGACGGCGGCATGCGCACCGGCGGCGACATCTCCAAGGCGATCGCCTGCGGGGCCGACTCGGTCATGGTCGGCTCGCCGCTGGCCCGGGCCAAAGAGGCTCCCGGCCGCGGCTTCCACTGGGGGATGGCGACGTTCCACTCCTCGCTGCCCCGCGGCACCCGCGTCTCGACCAAGCAGGACGGGACGATGGAGGAGATCCTGCTCGGCCCGGCCCAGGAGAACGACGGCACCTTCAACCTGATGGGGGCGCTGAAAACCTCGATGGCCACCTGCGGCTACGAGGACATCCGCTCCTTCCAGCGGGCCGAGGTGATGGTTGCGCCGGCGCTGATGAGCGAGGGCAAGAAGCTGCAGAACGAGCAGTCGGTGGGGATGGGGTCCAACGGTCGCGCGGCGGTCTCGGCGGGGGTTGCCGTAAGCGATGACTGAGCAGGTCGTCGGCACCGCGCCCGAGTTGCCGGCCGACGACGTGCGAGCTTTGGAGGAGGTGCTGGTCCTCGACTTCGGGGGCCAGTACTCCCAGCTCATCGCCCGCCGCATCCGCGAATGCGGCGTCTTCGCCGAGCTGCTGCCGTCGACGACGTCGGTCGAGAAGATCCGCGAGCGGGCGCCGAAAGCGCTGGTGCTCTCCGGCGGGCCGGCTTCGGTGTACGAGCCGGGGGCACCGCCGTTCCCGACCCAGCTGCTCGATCTCGAGATCCCGATGCTGGGCATCTGTTACGGAATGCAGGCGATGGTGCTGGCGCTCGGCGGTCGGGTCGAGACGGCCGAGTCGGGCGAGTTCGGTCGCACCGACCTGGTCCTGCGCGACGGCGGCGGCCGCCTGCTCGGCGGCCTGCCGGAGGAGCAGAGCTGCTGGATGAGCCACCGCGACGCCGTCTTCGAGGCACCCGAGGGCTTCACCGCGCTCGCCTCCAGTCCGAGCTCGCCGGTGGCGGCCTGCGAGCTGCCCGACCGCGGCCTCTACGGCATCCAGTTCCACCCGGAGGTCGTCCACACCCCTTACGGGACCGAGATCCTCACCCGCTTCCTGCGCGACGTCGCCGGCTGCGTGCAGCAGTGGTCGCCGCAGTCGGTGATCGCCGAGCAGATCGCGAAGATCCAGGCCCAGGTCGGCGACGGCCGCGTCATCTGCGGCCTCTCCGGCGGCGTCGACTCCTCGGTCGCCGCGATGCTGGTCCACAAGGCGGTTGGGAAGCAACTGACCTGCGTCTTCGTCGATCACGGCCTGATGCGGATGAACGAGGCCGAGCAGGTGGTCGAGGCCTTCGGCGAGTTCGGCATCCCGCTCGTCCACGTCGACGCCGAAGAGCGCTTCCTCGCCAAGCTGGCCGGACAGGAGGACCCCGAGACCAAGCGCAAGATCATCGGCGGCGAGTTCATCCGCGTCTTCGAGGAGGAGGCGGAGAAGCTCGAGGGCGTCAACTTCCTCGTCCAGGGCACCCTCTACTCGGACGTGATCGAGTCGGGCGGCTCCGACCACGCCGCCACGATCAAGTCCCACCACAACGTCGGCGGCCTCCCCGACGACCTCGAATTCGAGCTGGTCGAGCCGCTGCGGATGCTGTTCAAGGACGAGGTCCGCGCGGTCGGCATCGAGCTCGGGCTGCCGGAGCGGATGGTCTGGCGCCAGCCCTTCCCGGGCCCGGGGCTGGGGATCCGGATCGTCGGCGGCGAGGTCAACAAAGAGCGCCTCGACATCCTCCGCGCCGCGGACTCGATCCTGCAGGAGGAGATCCGCGCCGCCGAGCTCTACCGCCAGCTCTGGCAGTCCTTCTGCGTGCTCCCGGTCGTCCGCTCGGTCGGCGTCCAGGGCGACGGGCGCACCTACGCCTACCCGATCGTGATTCGCGCCGTCACCTCCGACGACGCGATGACGGCCGACTGGGCGCGGCTCCCCTACGACCTCCTGGAGCGGGTCTCGAACCGGATCATCAACGAGATCCGCGACGTCAACCGGGTCGCCCTCGACATCTCCTCGAAGCCGCCGGCGACGATCGAGTGGGAGTAGCGGCCCGCTCTAGGTCGGCCGCGACCCCGCCGTCTCGAAGCTGGCGAGGCCGGCGATCGTGGAGATGGTCTCCTGCGGGCTGTCGGCGTCGGCGAGGCGCTGGTCGCTGCGCTGCTGCGCGGTCAAGACCCGATCCGTCGCCTCTTCCATGATCGCCACCACCTCGTCCCAGCCGCGCTGGTCGAGCAGCAGCGGCATCCAGGTGAGGACGGTGTCGTCGCGAGCGTCGATCGTGCCCGCTTCCAGAGCGGCCACCGCCCTGTCCATGAAGCTCTGCAGGGTGGCACCGGAGATGCCGCCGAGAATCGCCTGCGGTACCCGTCGCCAGACCCGGCTGCTGACGTAAGAGCCCGGGGGCGCCTTGTAGAAATGCTCGGTCGCACCGCGTTTCTGCGCCGTGTCGACGAGGCTGAGGCAGCCGCACTTGTTGAGGGTGCGGGTGTGGTAAGCGACGTGGCTGAGACTGGCGTCGAGCCGGTCGGAGAGCCAGTTGGGGCTCGCCACGCGTTCGCTCAGGACATCGAGGATCTGAACGCGCAGCGGGTGGGACAGCGCCTTGACCAGGCGTTGGTCGATCGTTTCGGTTCGGTCTCGCACGGCGGGGGCTCCTTCGGGGGGTGGGGTGGCTGCCCCTTACGTTAGCTGCATACTCTGTAACTCTTGAGTATTTATCCGATCAACCCGGATTTAGCGCGTTGCGGCGCCGTGTCAGCCCGCGCCCCTCAGCTGTAGCGGTCCCACTTTTCGAGATAGGGCAGGGGGTCGAAGGGACTGCCGCCTTCGTACCAGCCCGGCGCTCCCCAGATCTCGAAGTGGAGGTGGCAGGCGGTGGCATCGCCGGTGTCGCCGACGACGCCGATCGGTTGGCCGGTGCGAACGGTTTCGCCGGCCTGCAGCGGCGAGGGTTCGGCCAGGTGCGCGTACATGAAGTCGTCGGCGGTGCCCTTGCCGTCGATGACGATGTAGTTGCCGGCGTTGGCCTCGTAAGTCGCGTACTGCACGGTGCCCCCGCGGGCGGCGACCAGGGGCGTCCCGCAGGCCGCCATCACGTCCTGTCCCTGGTGGGTGTGGCCGGAGCGGGCGGCGCCGAAACGGCCGGCGCCGAGGCCGAATTCGTGGGGGCCGAGGATCGGGAAGGCGTAGCCGTAGAAGGCGAAGTTGAGGCTGAGCGCGGTCGAGCTGGTCGCCCGGCGCGCCGCCGGCGCTTCGACCTGCGGCCCGATCCGGAAGCTGTAGAGACCGTTGCGGGCCGGCCGCCCTTCGTTCGTGGTGCCGTCCCAGCGGATGCCGTTGGGGACGTCGGGGGCGACGTCGTTGCGGTAGAAGGATTTGACGATCGCGCCGGCGGCGTCGACGACGTCGATCCGCAGGTCGTTCTGCGGCTGGCTGCTGCCGATCGTGTAGCTGAGGCGGGGGAAGCGGAAGCCGAAGTAGAAGGACTTGCGCGGCGTGGTTTCGGCGGCGAGCAGCGAAAGCGCGCCGGCGCTGGGCGCGGTCGTCGGAGCTCCGGTCGGGCTGCTCGGCGGCGGTGGGCTGCCGCTGGGGGTGGGCGCGCCTCCGGTCGTGGCCGCGGCGGCGGTGCCGGCCCCGGCGATCGACAGGATCGCCAGCGCGATCGGGATTATCTTCGCGGCCCCGGCGGACCGGGCCAAGTTGTTCTCGCGCACCGCTAGCCTCTCTTTCGATCGCCTACGGAGTTAGCTGTCGGGCTCGCGCTGAAAGAGATGCGCTACGGACGTTTTCGTCCGATTCGCCCCGGAGACCTGCTTCGGTCTCTGCGGTTCCTCCGCCCCCGTCCGGATTGCCCGGACGGGACTCGGCATTACTGGCGCGGCAGTATAGAACGCGGGATGGCTATGATCCCCCGGCCGCGTCGGCGAGTCCGCGCGGCTTTTTGATGATGGAGACCACGATGAAGACCTATGTAGCCAAACCTTCCGATCGCCAGCGAGACTGGTACGTCGTCGATGCCGAGGGGCAGACGTTGGGCCGCCTGGCCACGCAGATCGCCGACGCCCTGCGCGGCAAGCGCAAGCCGGAGTACACGCCGCACATCGACACCGGCGACTTCATCGTCGTCGTCAACGCGGAGAAGATCCGCGTCACCGGCAAGAAGCTCGAGCAGAAGAACTACTGGCGTCACAGCGGCTACCCAGGTGGGATCAAGTCGCGGACCCTGGCCGAGATGCTCGATCGGCGCCCGGAGGAAGTGATCCGCAAGGCCGTCAAGGGAATGCTGCCGCGCAATCGCCTCGCCCGTCAGCAGTTGACCAAGCTGAAGGTCTACGCCGGTCCCGACCACCCGCACGCGGCGCAGCTGCCGAAACCGATGAAGACCGAGAGATAGATGACGGACGAGCAGAACAACGAGACTTCAGAGCAGCCGGACGAGACGACCGAGGGTTCAGACGCCGCAACCGCGGGTCCTGTCGCGGCAGAGGACACCTCGTCCTCGCAAGCTGCGGGCGAGGCGCCCTCCGCCACGCCACCCGCGGATGAGACGTCTGAGGAGACGGCCGCCCCGACCGCCGATGCGGCTGAGGAGAGCGACGAGGGTTCGGACGCTCCCACCGAGGAGCCTGTTGCCGAGGAGACGGAGCCTGAGGCCGCTGAGGAGACTCCGGCCGAGGAGCCCGTTGCCGAGGAGGCGCCCGCCGAGGAGCCTGAGGCGGCTGAGCCTGAGAAGAAGAAGGACGCGATCCCCGGGGCCGACCTGGAGCCGATCGCGATGGAGCCTGAGAAGCCGCTGAGCGCCGAGGAGAAGGCGCGGCTGGAAGCCGAGGAAGAGGAGAAGGCGAAGCGCGAAGCGGCGTTGGTCGGTTCCGATGATTCCGAGGCCGCCCCCGCCAGCCGCGAGCCGGCGAAGATGGAGAGCGGCTCCCGCTTCCTCGCCACCGGCAAACGCAAGTGCTCGATCGCCCGCGTCACCCTGCTTCCCGGCGACGGCAAGGTCGAAATCAACAAGCGCGACCTGAAGGAGTTCTTCCCGCGCCCGCTGCACCAGACGATGGCGGTCCAGCCGCTCACCGTCTCCGGCTACGAGGGCAACGTCGACGTCCGCGTCCGCGTGCACGGCGGCGGCATCAGCGGCCAGGCCGGCGCGGTCCGTCACGGCATCGCCCGGGCGCTGACCGAGATCGACCCCGAGCTGCGCGGCGAGCTCAAGCGGCGCGGATTCCTGACCCGCGACGCCCGGGTCAAGGAGCGTCGCAAGGCGGGCTTCAAGAAGGCTCGTAAGAAGCCTCAGTTCAGCAAGCGCTGACGGGGGTTTGGTGAGCGCCGAGCGCAAGCTCTTCGGAACCGATGGGGTCCGAGGAGAGGCTGGCACGTTCCTCACGGCGGAGTTGGCGACGGCGCTCGGTCGCGCCACCACCGCCTCGCTGGAGGCCCAGCGCCCGCAGGTCCTGATCGTCCGCGACACCCGCGAGTCGGGGCCGATGCTGGAGGCGGCGCTGGCCGCCGGCGTCGCCGCGGCCGGGGGCGACGCGCTGCTCGGCGGCGTCCTGCCCACTCCCGCCGCCGCGATCCTCGTCAAGCGGCTGGGCCTCGACCTCGCCGCGGTCGTCTCCGCCTCTCACAATCCCTACCGCGACAACGGCATCAAGTTCTTCTCGGGGCAGGGCACGAAGCTCGGCGACGAGCTCGAGGCCCGGATCGAGTCGCTGCTCGATGGGGTTCCGGCTGCCGTCGAACCGGGCCGGGTCCGCGAGCTCAACGGCGGCCTCGACGACTACCTGCGCGAGCTCGAGGCGGCCTTCCCGCTCGACCTCTCCGGTCGCCACGTTGTCCTCGACTGCGCCAACGGGGCCGCCCACCGGGCCGGGCCGGCGATCTTCGAGCGGCTCGGCGCCACGGTCGAGACGATCGGCGTCGAGCCCGACGGGCGCAACATCAACGCCGGTTGCGGCTCCACCCACCTCGGGCCGTTGGCCGAGCGGGTCGCCGGCTCGGGGGCCGAGATCGGCTTCGCCTTCGACGGCGACGCCGACCGCATGCTCGCGGTCGACGGCGAGGGCCGGGTCCACGACGGCGACGAGCTGATCGCCCTCGCCGCCCGCGGCCTCGCTTCCCGCGGTGAGCTCGACGGCGGTGTCGTCGTCACCGTGATGACCAACTACGGCTTTCACCGGGCGATGGAGGAGGCCGGGATCGAGGTCGCGGTCACCCAGGTCGGCGACCGCTACGTCCTCGACGAGATGGCCCGGCGCGGCTGGACTCTGGGCGGGGAGCAGTCGGGCCACATCATCGCCTCCGACTTCGTCGCCACCGGCGACGGCATCGCCGCGGCGCTGATGACGATGCGCGAGCTGGCCGGGGCGCCCCTGGCCGGGACTTCGCCGATGGAGAAGTTGCCGCAGACGTTGGTCAACGTCGAGGTCGCCGACCGCGAGGCGATCGCTGGCGCGGCCGCGGTCTGGGACGCGGTCGAGAGCGAGAGCGCGGCGCTCGAGGGCCGCGGCCGGGTGCTGCTGCGCCCGTCCGGAACCGAGCCGCTGGTGCGGGTGATGGTCGAGGCGCCGAGCGCCGAGGAGGCCGAGGCCGTCTGCAATCGCCTTGTCGCCCTGGTCCGCCAAGAGCTGGCCTGAGCGCCGCCGCCGTCTACCCTTACTCGCCTTCATGTGCGGAATAGTCGGATACGTGGGCGGTCGCCCCTGCGAGGAGATCCTCCTGGCGGGGCTGGAAAAGCTCGAATACCGGGGCTATGACTCGGCCGGGCTCTCGGTGATCGAGGGCGGCGAGGTCGACAGCGTTCACGCGGTCGGCAACCTCGCCAACCTGCGCGCCGCCGTCGAGGAGCGGGCCGCCGGTGCCGCCGGCGCCCTGCCCGTCTCCCATACCGGCATCGCCCACACCCGCTGGGCGACCCACGGCCGCGTCACCGAGGAGAACGCCCACCCGCACGACGACAGCTCCGGCAAGGTCCACATCGTCCTCAACGGGATTGTCGAGAACCACGCCGGCCTGCGCAAGCGGCTGCAGGCCGAGGGCGAGGAGTTCACCTCCGAGACCGACGCCGAGGTGGTCGCCCACCTGATCGCCGCCCACTACGACGGCGACCTCGCGGCCGCCGTCCGCGCCGCCTACGCCGAGCTGCGCGGCCACTACGCCTTTGTCGCCATGCACGCCGACGAGCCCGACCGCTTGGTCGGCGCCCGCAAGGAGTGCCCGCTGGTCGCCGGCATCGGCGAGGGGGAGACCTACCTCGCCTCGGCGATCCCCGCCTTCCTCGCCCATACCCGTACCGCGGTGCCGATCGAAAACGGCGAGATCGTCGAAATCGAGGCCAGCGAGGTGCGGATCACCGACACCGACGGCAACCCGATCGACCGCGCCGTCGAAGAGATCACCTGGGATGCCGACGCGGCCGAGAAGGGTGGCTTCGAGACCTTCATGCTGAAGGAGATCCACGAACAGGCCGATGCGGTGGCCGAGACCGTCGCCGACCGGCTGCCGGGGGACGACGGCGTCGACCTCTCGGACGTCGCCCTCGACGATGAGTTCCTGCGCGGGCTGCAGCGGGTCGTGATCGTCGCCTGCGGCACCTCCTACCACGCCGGCCTGATCGGGCGCTACGCGATCGAGGAGTGGGCGCGGGTGCCGGTCGAGATGGACATCGCCTCCGAGTACCGCTACCGCAACCCGGTGGTGGGGCCGGGCGATCTGGTGATCGGGATGACCCAGTCCGGTGAGACCGCGGACACGCTGGCGGCGATGCGGCTGGCTCGCGAGGCCGGCGCCAAGGTGCTGGCGATCACCAACATCATGGGCAGCCAGGCGACCCGCGAAGCCGACGCGGTCCTCTACATCCGTGCCGGGCTCGAGGTCAGCGTCGCCGCGACCAAGACCTTCGTCGCCCAGGTGGCGGCGATGTACCTGCTGGGGCTGCGCCTGGCCGAGCTGCGCGGGTCGCTGCCCGCCGACCGGATCGCCGAGCTGGTCGCCGAACTGAAGGCACTGCCGTCGAAGATCGAGGAGACCCTCGACGCGGTGGAGGAGCCGGTGCGCGCCGTCGCCGCCGCCCACAGCGAGCAGAACTTCTTCCTCTACCTCGGCCGCCACATCGGCCTCCCGGTCTGCCTCGAGGGGGCGCTGAAGCTGAAGGAGATCTCCTACATCCCGACCGACGCCTACGCGGCGGGGGAGATGAAGCACGGCCCGATCGCGCTGCTCGACGAGTCGACGCCGGTCGTCTGCATCGCCACCGAGAGCCCGGTCCTGGAGAAGGTCCTCTCCAACGTCGAAGAGGTGCGCGCCCGCGGCGCGCAGACGATCGCGATCACGACCGCCGGCGGCGAGCGCGCCGCCGAAGTCGCCGACGAATCGGTCGAGATCGCCCGCACCGACTGGATCCTGCAGCCGATCGTGGCGATCCTGCCGCTGCAGCTGCTCGCCTACGACATCGCCCGCGCCCGCGGCCTCAACGTCGACCAGCCCCGCAATCTGGCCAAGACCGTCACGGTCGAGTGATCTCGTGCAATCGCATCGCTAGGATGCGCCGTCCTGTGAAGCTCCGCCTCGTCCTCCCGCTCGCCGCCGCGAGCGCCGCTCTCGCCGTCGCCGGCTGCGGCGGCGGCAGCGACAGCTCCGGCTCGGACCCGGCGACGCTGGCGCCGCCGAAGTCGCCGCTCTTCATCGAGGCGACGGTGCAGCCCGAAGGCGAGCTGAAGACGAACATCGAAGCGCTGGCCCAAAGCATCGGCGGCATCGACGACGTCGGCGGCCTGATCGTCTCCGAGATCGAAAAGTCGGCCGGCGATTCCGGGGAAGAATTCGACTACGCCAAGGAAGTCGAACCGTGGCTGGGCGAGAAGGGCGGCCTCTTCTTCCAGGAATACGACGGCGACGAATTCGAAGGCTACGGCGTCGCGATCCAGACGACCGACACCGGCGCCACCCAGGACTTCATCGACAAGCGGGCGGAAGAGAGCGACGAAGTGCCCGAGGAAGGCTCCTACGAAGGGGTCGACTACGACGTCCAGAGCGACGACGGCACCACGATCGGCGTCGTCGGCGACTTTCTCGTCTTCGCCGAAGACACCGCCACCTTCAAACAGATGGTCGACGCCGCCAACGGCGAATCGCTGGCCGACGAGGAGAGCTACGCGAGCACCGTCGACGCCGCCCCGAGCGGCAGCTTCGCCGACGTCTTCGTCGACGTCGGCGGCCTGATCGAACAGTCCGGCGGCACGATCGACCCCGAAGCGCGTCAGTTCCTCGACAGCGCCGGCATCGAACCGGACGAAGCGACGGCGGTCGCGAGCCTGATTCCCGGCTCCGACCAGATCGAGATCGACTTCAGCTCCGACCTCGGCGGCGAGAGCCCCCCGAGCGGCGACGCGTCCGAGCTGCTCGGCTCGCTTCCCGCCGACTCCTTCGCCGCTCTCGCCTCGGCCGACTTCGGCGATCGCTTCGGGGAAGCGATCGACCAGATCGACGCCAACGGGATCCCCGGCGAGGTGCCCGCCGGCAAGTTCAAGAGCGGCCTCAAGGAAGCCGGCATCGACCTCGAAAAGATCGCCGCCTCGGTCGGCAGCCTCGGCGTCTTCGCAACCGGCAACAGCGAGAGCAGCCTCGGCGGCGCCGCCGTGCTGGAAACCAACAGCGCTCAGGAAGCGACGAACACCGTCTCCAACATCGGCCTGCTGCTGCGCGCCAGCGGCACCCCCGGGATCACCGCGATCTCCGGTAAGGCGAGCGGCTTCTCGATTCGCAGCGCCGACCTCGGGCCGAAGCCGTTGGTCATCGCCGCGCAGGGCGACCGGATCGCGATCGCCTACGGCCCGGCGGCCGCCGTGCAGGCCCTGGCCACCGACCCCAAGGGCGGCAGCCTCGCCGACAGCGCCACCTACAAGGAAGCGGTGAGCAGCCTCGGCGGCACCCCAATCAGCGGCTTCGTCGACGGCCCCGCCGCGCTGAAGCTCGCTTCGGCGCTGATCCCCACCGGCGAAAAGGAAGAATTCGACGAAGCCAAGCCCTACCTGACCAAGATCGACTATCTGGCGATCGGGTCGGGCGCCTCGGGCGAACTGGCGACGGCGAAGCTGATCGCCGGCATCGGCAAGTAGCCGCCGGGCCGTGTCCGGCGTCGGTATCGACCTGCTCGAGATCGACCGCATGGAGCGCGCCCTGGAGCGCCACCCGCGGCTGGCCGAGCGCGTCTTCACCGCCGGCGAGCGCGAGTACGCGGCGGCCCGCGCCCGCCCCGGGCGGCACCTGGCGGCGCGGTTCGCGGCCAAGGAGGCGGTCGTCAAGGCGCTGGGGATGAGCGGCGGGTTCGGCCTGCGGGAGATCGAGGTCGTCGCCGGCGAGCCGCCGACGGTGCGGCTCAGCGGTCGTGCCCGCGAGGCGGCCGCGGGTCGGGAGGTCGAGATCTCCCTGACTCACTCGCGCGACAACGCCGCCGCCGTGGCCGTCGCCCGCTAGCGACCTGGCTAGGCTCCGTCTGTGGATGCCTGGCTGACGCCGCTGTTCGACGCCGAGGGGATTCGGGCGGTCGACCGCTGGGCGATCGAGGAGCAGGGCGTGCCCTCGGCGCAGCTGATGGAGGCCGCCGGGACGGCGCTGGCGGAGGCGGTGGCCGGCCTCTCGCCACAGGGACCGGTGCGGATCGTCTGCGGCAAGGGGAACAACGGCGGCGACGGTGAGGTCGCCGCACGCCACCTGGAGCGGCTGGGTTTCGAGGTCGAGACCGCGAACCTCTGGTCCGAGGATGCGCCGGACGACCTCGACGCCTGGCTGGCAGGGGCCGGAGCGGTGGTCGACGCGATCTTCGGGACCGGGTTCTCCGGCGCTCCACGCGAACCGGCCGCGGCGGCGATCGAGGCGATCAATCGCTGCGGAGCACCGGTGGTCGCCTGTGACATCGCCTCCGGGGTCGACGCCTCCAGCGGCGAGATCGAGGGAGCGGCGGTAGAGGCGGACCTGACCGTGAGCTTCCACGCCGCCAAGCTGGGACAACGGATCGCGCCGGGGAAGTGGCACACCGGAGAGCTGCGGGTGGTGGCGATCGGGATCCCGGCCGGAGCGCCGCCGGCGCCGGCCGGCGGCACGATCGAGCCGGCGGTCCTGGCGCTGCTGCCGCGGCGCGGCCAGCGCTCGACCAAGTTCAGCTCCGGCCAGGTGGCGATCGCCGGCGCCTCGCGCGGTCTCACCGGGGCGGTGCGGATGTCCTCGCTGGCGGCGATCCGGGCCGGCGCCGGCTACGCCACGGTCGCCGTCCCAGCCGATCTCGAGGCGGTCTTCGAAGCGGGCGAGCCGGAGGTGATGTCGGTCGGCTGCCCCGGCGGCGACGGCTGCCTCGTCCCGGCCTCGGCGAAGGCGGTGCTGCGAACCTTCGAGGGCGCCGCCGCCGGTGTGCTCGGGCCGGGGATGGGGCGCGACCCCGGCTCGATCGAGCTCGCCCGCGAGGTCGTCGGCGGCATCGAGGCGCCGCTGGTCGTCGACGCCGACGGGCTCAACGCCTTCGCCGGGCACCTGGGCCCGCTCGCCGCCCGCGAAGCCGCGACCGTCCTCACCCCGCACGCGGGCGAGCTCGGGCGCCTGCTCGGGCGCGACTCGGACGAGATCGCCGCCCACCGTCTCGCCTGCGCCCGCGAAGCCGCCGAGCAGACCGGGGCGGTGGTCGTCCTCAAGGGAGACGACACGATCGTCAGCGACGGCGAGCGGGTCGCGGTCAACGCGATCTCCGCGCCCGGGCTGGCGACCGCCGGCAGCGGCGATGTCCTCTCCGGGATCCTGGCGGCGATGCTGGCCCGCGGCCTGGAGCCGTTCGCGGCCGCCTGCGCGGCGGTCGTCGCCCACGCTCTGGCCGGCCGCGCCGCCGCGGCCCGTGTCGGCGCCGCCGAGTCGGTGATCGCCGGCGACGTGATCGCCTCGATCCCGATGGGCCTGCGCGGCGCCGAGCCGGTCGAATAATCTCGCCAGCGATGAAGACGGCCGCCGAGATCATGAACGCCGACGTGCCCAGCGTCGCGCCGGAGGACGACGCGCGCGCCGCGATCGACCTGTTGGCGCAGACGGACATGGGAGCGGTCGCCGTGGTCGACGAGGATCGCCGCGTGGTTGGGATCGTCAGCGAGTCGGACCTGATCCTCGGCGACGAGGAGGCCGACCTGCACCTACCGCACTACCTCAACATCATGGGCGGCGTCGTCTTCATCGGTTCGATGAAGGGCTTTGAGAAACGCCTCGACAAGGCCTTCGCGACCAAGGTCTCGGAGCTGATGACGGCCGATCCGGTGGTCGCCCACGACTACGAGGCGGTCAACCGGGTCGCCAAGAAGATCGCCGACAAGCACCACAACCATCTTCCAGTGGTCGACGCCGACGGGCGCCTGGCGGGCATGGTCACGAGGGCCGACGCCCTCGCCGCACTGGTAGACGACGAGTAGCGATGGAGCGCGCGGTCGCCCGAGTCGACTTCGAGGCGATCCGGGCGAACTGCACCCGGCTCAAGTCCGAGCTGCGCGACGGGGCCGAGCTCTGCGCCGTGGTCAAGGCGGACGGCTACGGGCACGGCGCCGACGCCAGCGCCAACGCCGCCCTGGCGGGAGGCGCGACGCGGCTGGCCGTGGCGACCGCGACCGAGGCCGAACAGGTCGGCCGCCGCCTCCAACACATCCCGCTGCTGACGATGGGCGCGCTGACCGCGGCCGACGTCGACATCGTCCTCTCGGCCGGTTCCGAGGTGGCGGTCTGGCGCGACGGGTTCCTGCGGCTGCTCGCCGACCGCGCCAGGGCCCAGGGCCGCCCGGCCCGCGTCCACGTCAAGTTCGACAGCGGCATGGGCAGGCTCGGCAACCCCGACCCCGGCGAGGTGCTGGCGCTCGCCCGCGCCTGCGAGGACGATCCGAGCCTGCAGCTGGCCGGCGTCTGGACCCACTTCGCCACCGCCGACGAACCCGAGTCGGGCTTCTTCGACGAGCAGCTCGATCGCTTCGAGGCGGTCGCCGCGACCGTCAAGGCCGAGTTCCCGACCGCGATCGCCCACGCCGCCAACAGCGCCGCCGTCTTCCGCGACCCGCGCTCCCACTTCGACATGGCCCGCTGCGGGGTCGCGATCTACGGGCTCGATCCCTTCCAGGGCGATCCGGCCGAGCGCGGGCTGGCGCCGGCGCTCTCGCTGCGCTCCTACGTCGCCGACGTCAAGCGCTTCGCGCCCGGTGCCAGCGCCGGCTACGGGCAGCGCTGGAAGACCGAGCGCGAGACCTGCGTCGGGGTGGTCCCGCTCGGCTACGGCGACGGCGTCCGCCGCGGGCTCAGCAACAACGCCGAGGTGCTCGTCGGCGGCCGTCGCTACCCGCTGGTCGGGACCGTCTCGATGGACAACGTCACGATCGACCTCGGGGCCGAGACCGCGGTCGCGCCCGGTGACGAGGCGGTGCTGATCGGCGTCCAGGGCGAGGATGGGATCCTCGCCGAGGAGGTCGCTCGCCGTCTCGACACGATCAACTACGAGGTCACCTGCGGGATCTCGGCGCGGGTGCCGCGGCGCGCGGCCTGACCCCGGCGAAGCCACCGCTATGAGTGACGAGGTCGCCAGGCTCTTCGATTCCCCTCTCGTCGCCGCGGCAGCGGGGGCGCTGGCCGGCATCGAGGGTGTCTGGATCGTCGGCGGCGCTGTGCGCGATGCGGCGCTGGGGCGGGAGGTCTCCGACCTCGACCTCGCGGTCGCCGGCGACCCCGGTGCCGCGGCCAAGGCCGTCGCCGCCGAGCTGGGCGAGCACGCCTTCGAGCTGTCGGCCGAGTTCGGCACCTGGCGTGTCGTCGCTCGCGACCGCGGCTGGCAGGTCGATGCCACCGTCCTGCGCGGCGAGGGCATCGACACCGACCTGGCCGCCCGCGACTTCACCGTCGGCGCCGTCGCCGTGCCCCTGGCAGGCGGCGAGGCGCTCGATCCTTTCGGCGGGCTGGCCGACCTCGAGCGTGGTGTCCTGCGCGTGGTTGGTGAGGGCAGCTTCGCCGAGGACCCGCTGCGCCTGCTGCGGGCGGCGCGCCTCGCCGCCGAGCTCGGCCTCGAGATCGACCCCGGCACGGTCGCCCTCGCCCGCGCGGCCGCCGGCCGTGCCGCCGACCCCGCCGGCGAGCGCCGGCTGACCGAGCTGCGCCAGCTGCTCGGCGGCCCCGATCCTCTGCGCGGCCTCGCCCTGCTCGACGAGCTGGAGCTGACGGCGGTCGTGCTGCCGGAGCTGGCGAACCTGCGCGACGTCGAGCAGGGCCCCAACCATCACCTCGACGTCCACGGCCACACCCTGGCCGTGCTCGAGCACACGCTGGAGGTGGAGCGCGACCTCCCTCGCTTCGCCGGCGACCGCGCCGGCGAGGTCGCCGAGCTGCTGGCGGAGCCGCTCGCCGATGAGATGACCCGCGGCACCGCGCTGCGCTTCGGCGCCCTCTTCCACGACATCGGCAAGCCGGCCACCCGGGCCGAACGCGACGGCTTCGTCGGTTTCCGCGGGCACGACAAGGTCGGGGCGGAGATCGTCGGCGAGATCTGCGCCCGGCTGCGCGCCAGCCGCCGTCTCACCCAGCACCTGCAGGGGCTGACCCTGCACCACCTCCGGCTCGGCTTCCTGATCCCGGAGGCGCCGCTGCCGCCGCGCCGCGTCCACGAGTACCTGCGGGCGACCGAGCCGGTCGGCGTCGACGTCACCCTGCTCACCGTCGCCGACCGACTCTCGGCCCGCGGCGCCGGTCCCCTGGCCCGGCCGGAGATGGTCGAGGCGCACCTCGCGCTCGCCCGTCAGATGGTCGCCGCCGCGCTCGACTGGCGCCGCGACGGGCCGCCGCCACCGCTGCTGCGCGGCGACGAGCTGGCCGCCGAGCTGGGGATCGAGCCGGGGCCGCAGCTGGGAGAGCTGCTGTCTGAGCTGGAGGCGGCGCAGTACGCGGGAGACGTGCGTGACCGTGCGGGTGCCTTCGAGCACGCTCGTCAGGTACGCTCGACGCCGCATGGCTGAGGAAAAGATCGAAATGGAGGGGGAGATCACCGAGGCTCTCCCCAACACGATGTTCCGGGTGAAACTGGACAACGGCCACGACGTGCTCGGCCACATCTCCGGCAAGATGCGCCGCCACTACATCCGCATCCTCCCGGGGGACCGCGTCAAGATCGAGCTTTCCCCGTATGACCTCGACAGAGGTCGCATCACCTACCGCTACAAATAGCTTGCCCGCGCGCCCTCGTCGGGCGCCGCCAGCTCCGCGACCAGCGCCGACCAGGCGAAGTCCACTGCGCCCAGCCCCTTGCCGCTGCGGGGGTCGTAGTACTCGCGCAGGCCTTCGCGGGCGACGGCGGCGATGACGCCGTCGGCGAGCCGCTCGGCCTCGGACTCGTAGCCGAGCCGCCGCAACCCCAGCCAGACCATCCAGGCCGAGTTGACCCAGGTCGGGCCGCGCCAGTAGCGGCGGATCGGGCCGTGGCCGCCGTCGGGCTCGTAGCTCGGCTCCGAGGCGGCCACCGAGGGCGGCGCCACCGCGGTCAGGAACTCCTCGCGGTCGAGCAGGTGCTCCTCGATCAGGCGCCGGCCGATCGCCTCCGGCAGGTCGGGCAGCGCCAGCGGCGCCAGTGCGGCCCAGGTGACGACGTCCGGTCGAGCGCCTCCGGGCCGCACCTCGTCGAGGAAGAGGCCGCGCCGCTCGTCCCAGAGCCGCTCGACCAGGGCCGGCGTCGCCGAGGGACGACCGAGCGCCTGCAGCGACAGCGACCACATCGTGTTGACCAGCGTCTCGCAGAGCAGCGGCCGCCCATGCTCACCTACCCGCCGGGCGTTGAAGCCGGCGCGGCGGTTGCGCCGGACCAGCAGCGGGAAGCCGAGCTTGCCGTTGGCAAGTGCTCCCCAGACCGGCTCGAACTTGGGCGAGGCGTCGAGCCCGGACTCGTCCGGCTGCACGATCCACAGCAGCCCGTCGCCCTCGAGGTCGCGGTTGGCGGCGAGCCAGTCCATCTGGGCGCCGATCCGCGGCTCTGCGGTGGGGTCGCCGACGGCGATGCTCCAGGCCCAGGCCAGCAGCGGCGGTTGGATCGTCTCGGTCTGGAACGAGCGGCGCGAGGCGACGTTGTAGAAGAGGTAGCGCAGCGGCGAGACCGGTTGGTTCCAGAAGATCGTGTGGCCGATGAACCCGTCCGGGCGCTGCGCCGCCAGCAGGCTCTCCAGCTCGGCCCGCGACCGCGTCGGGTCGAAGCGTCGCCAGACGATCGCCGCGAAGCAGGAGTCCCAGTACCACTGCCACGGGTAGCGCCCCGGGCTCGGTTGCGTGTATTCGTAGTGGGTGCCGTCGCGCCTGCCCCGTTCCCAGTTCTGGCGCAGGACGCGCTCGGTCTCGGTCAGGACCGCGGCTCTCGCCGCCGCGCTCACAGCGCCGTGCGCCGCATCTCGCGCAGGGCGAGGGACCCCAGCACCGCCAGCAGTCCCGCCAAGGCCACCAGTCCGGGCCAGGTTTCCGCCCAGGTGACGCTGCCGACGAAGCCCTGGCGCGCCGCTTCGACCACCTGCGTCACCGGGTTCACACGGGCGATCTTCTGCAGCCAACCGGCCAGCAGGGCCAGCGGCGCGTAGGCGGTAGTGGTGAGGATCAGCGCCATCATCCCGGCCTGCATCAGCGGCGCCGCCGACTGGCTCTTGAAGCGCAGGGCCAGGAACGAGCCCCAGCAGGCGGCGACCGCGGCCATCGAGGCGACCATGAAGTAGGTGATCAGGAAGCCGTCGACGCCGGGCCAGCCGGCGCCGAGCGCCAGCGCGATCGCCAGCACGAAGGTGGCCGGGATCAGCGAGCGGGCGCTGGCGGCCAGCACGGTGCCGGAGAGCAGCACCCAGCGCGGAGCGGGGGAGACGAGCAGGCGGTCGAGCCAGCCCTGCTCGATGTCGCGGGCGAGGTTGACCCCGGCGGCGGCGCCGGTGAAGCCGGCCCCCTGCAGCATGCTGATCGGGACGATGAAGCTCTCGTAGCTGCCGGTGCTGAAGCCGTTCAGCTGGGTCAGGGCACCGAAGACGCCGTTGAGGCCGAGGAAGAAGATCGTCGGTGCCAGCACCCCCGGGATCGCCGCCCCCGGCACCCGCACCAGCTCGTTCTTCGCCCGCGCCATCAGGGCACCGATCGTCGCCAGGTTGGCGCGCCAGGCCGGAACCGCCACCGCCGCCTCCATCAGCCCACCCGCAGCCGGTGTCGCAGGGCGCGGTCGCTGAGGAAGAGGCCGAGCACGACGATGCCGAGGATCGCCAGCAACGCGTCGAGCGTTTCCGAGGCGTCGAACCCGGAGATCATCGGGCCGCGGATCCCTTCGACGATGAAGCTGAGCGGGTTGTACTGGGCGATCGTCTTGGCCGGCTCGATCATCAGTTCCTGCGGGAAGAAGGCGGAGGAGAGGAAGAGGACGACGAGGACCAAGGGGAAGAGGCCCTGGACGACGCTGGCGCTGCCGGTGCGCAGCGCGATCGCGGCGCCGACCCCGCCGACCGCCAGCGCCGCCGCGGTGACGAGGAAGATCGCCATCAACGCACCGGCGACGCCGCTCTCGATTTCGGCGCCGAAGATCAGCCCGATCGCGAGGAACCAGAGCGAGGCGAAGAGGCCCAGCGCCGCCGTCCCCGCCAGCCGCCCGAGCACGATCGCGAAGCGCGGGATCGGGGCCGAGAAGAGGCGGTCGGTGAAGCCCATCTCGATGTCGACCGCGAGCGCGATGCCGCCGCTGTTGCCGGCCAGCATCAGCGACTGCATCATCGCCCCGGCCAGCATGAACTGGAGGAAGCTCTGGACCGGCGGGAAGCCGGGCAGTTCGACCGCACCGCTGGCGCCGCCGGTCTGGATCGCCAGCAGCAGGGTGGGGAAGATGATGATCGGCGCGATCAGCTGCGGGCGGCGGAAGGTCTGGCGGACCGAGCGCATCCCCAGCGCCCGCACCACCCGCGCGTTGGTGGCGAGCGCGCTCATGCCTCCACCGGTGCCTTCTCGGCGTTCTCCTCGCTCTCCTCCTCGAGGTGGTAGCCGGTCTTCTCGACGAAGACGTCGTCCAGGGTCGGTTTGACCAGCTCCAGCGCCTCGACCGCGATCCCGGCCTCGTCCAGGGCCCGCACCACGCGGGGGATGTCGGCGGCGCCGTTCTCGACCTCGACCAGGACCTTGCTGCCGTCCTTGGGCGGCAGCAGCTTGCCGATCGGCGCCAGGATCGACTCCGCCTCGGCGACCGAGCCCTGGGCCAGCTGCAACTGGATGTGGGGGTTGCCGAATTCGGCCTTGAGCGACTCCGGCGTCCCCTCGGCGACGATCTTGCCGCTGTCGATGATCCCGACGTTGTCGGCCAGCTGGTCGGCCTCCTCCAGGTACTGGGTGGTGAGAAAGACGGTGGTGCCGCCCTCGTTCAGCTCCCGCACCTCCTCCCAGATCGTCTTGCGGCTGACCGGGTCGAGGCCGGTCGTCGGCTCGTCGAGGAAGAGCACGCGCGGTTCGTGGACCAGTGCCGCGGCGAGGTCGAGCCGCCGCTTCATGCCGCCGGAGTAGCCGCCGACGCGGCGGTCGGCGGCGGCGCTGAGGTCGACCCGTTCGAGCAGGCTGTCGGCGCGCCGGCGCCCCTCGGCGGTGGGGATGCCCTGCAGCGTCGCCTGCAGGCGGATCAGCTCGCGGCCGGTCATCAGCGGGTCGAGCGCCGCTTCTTGCAGGGCGACGCCGATCGAGGAGCGCACGGCCCGCGCCTCCTTGACGACGTCGTGGCCGGCGACGCTGGCCCTGCCGCCGGTCGGCAGCAGCAGCGTCGTCAGCATCCGCACCGTCGTCGTCTTGCCGGCGCCGTTGGGGCCGAGGAAGCCGAAGATTTCGCCCTCCTCGACGGAGATGTCGATGCCCTGCACCGCAAGCACCTTGTCGAAGGCGCGCTCAAGTCCTTCGACCACGATCGCTGGCATCGTCAGGAAACCTACCGGGCGCGAATGGCCGGGATCGTGCAAGTGGGACCGCCCGACCGCATTCCTCTGGCCCGGAAGGCAGAATCGTGGCCGCAACCGGGGTCTCGACCGCGTGTTTGCCTAAGTCCATGCCCTTGACCGAGAAAACAAGCCGGAGCGGCCGCGCCTGGGTCCTCGTCGCCCTCGCCGCCTGCCTGTTCGCGGGGCTGGTCGCGGTCGTCGCCCCCGACGCCGACTCGGCGCCGCTGCGGGTGGTTGTCCTGGGCCAGACCTCGGAAACCCCGCCGCCTTCCTGCCCGGGCGAAATCGTCAACGAAGTCCCGGTCAAGGAATGCCGGGTGGAGGGGCACGTGAGCGGCTTCCAGGCGATCGCCGGCGGCGTCGCCCGCCCTTACGAGGCGCCCTTCGAAGGCAAGATCGTCGCCTGGTCGATCACCCTCGCCAAGCCCTCGACGGTCGAAACCCCGACCACCTCGAACGAGCTCGCCTTCTTCAACGAATTCCTCGGCACCCCGTCGGAGGCGCGGATCGGCGTCCTGCGCCCGGTCGAAGGCTCGAAGCCGCCCCAGTACACCCTGGTCCGCCAGAGCCCGCTGGAGGTGCTCAACCCCTACTTCGGCACCACCCCGATCTTCGCCCTCGAGCACCCGCTGACCGTGCTCAAGGGTCAGATCGTCGCCCTCACCGTCCCCACCTGGGCGCCGATGTTCGCCTTCAACGTCGAAGACGACAACACCTGGCGCGGCAGCCGCCTGCCCGAACACTGCGCCTCCAAGGAAGACATCCAGGGTGGCCACCCCCAGCAGGGCGTCGGCAAGACCAAGACCTACGGCTGCTACTACAGCAACGCCCGCCTGCTCTACACGGCGACCTTGGTGAAGAAACCTTAGGAATGGCGGTGGGGTGGGGCTGGGTAGCCCTGCTCTCTTGCCTACCTGGCTGGATCGCTTGCGGCCTCCCGAGAGCCTCTCCGCGCCAGCGGCACAAAACGTTCGCAGGGCTACCCAGCCCCACCCCTGACGTCCCCAGCAGACTTCCAAGCACGGATCTCTAGAGAGGGAGACGCTCTGCGAATGCCCCCTCGACGGCCTGGGTCCTGCTCGTTCTAGCCCCAGCTTCCGAGGGACGGAGGGCCGGTAGGGCCTCCGAACGTTTTGTGCCGCTGGCGCGGGACGAAACTCGGACGGCCGCCAGCGATCCAGCCAGGTAGGCAAGTGAGGAGGCCCTACCGGCCCTCCGTCCACCGCACCCTCGAGCTAAAGCGCGCTCTGGCGCAGCCCGCAATACGGGCAGTCGCTCACGTCCAGCCCGATCAGCTGGTCGCAGCGCCGGCAGGAGCGGAGGTTCGCCGGGGTGCGCGGGAGGGACGAGGCGGAGGGGGCGAGCGGCAGCACCATCGCCACCGGCTCCATCTCCTCGCCGGTCTCGCGATCGACGTAGGTCTGGCCGGGCTCGGCGTGGGCAAGGGCCTCGCGGCCGGAGGCCGGGGCGCGCATCCGATAGAGCTGACGGTCGTTCATCGCCGCGAAGACTAATAGCTTGGGCGGCAGCGATGCGCGTCCTCCTCTTTCACGGCTACATGCTGCGGGGCACCGGCAGCAACATCTACAACGTCAACCTGGCTCGGGCGCTGGCCCGGCTCGGTCACGAGGTCCATCTCCTCTGCCAGGACCGCGAGGTCGAGATCGAGGGGGTCGAGATCCACAACCCCGACATCGGCGGCCTGCTGCCCGTCTACGTCAAAGACCCTTATGAGGGCTTCGAGGTGAAGGCTTTCCCCGAGCTGACCGAGGCCGAGCTCGACTTCTACATCGACTCCAACGTCGCCGCCGTGCGCGCTGTCGCCGAGTCGACGGGCGGGTTCGACGCCGCCCTCGCCAACCACCTGGTGATGGGGCCGGCGATCCTCGCCCGCGCCGACGTCGGTCCCTTCGCGGCCAAGATCCACGGCTCGGCCCTGGAGTACACGGTCAAACCGAACCCGCGGTTCCTCCCCTACGCCTACGAGGGGATGGAGGCGGCCGCCGGCGTCCTCGTCGGCTCCGGGCATACGGCCGAGTCGCTCTGGGCGGCCTTGCCGGATCTCCCGGACCTCAGAGACAAGACTCGCCTCGGCCCTCCAGGGGTTGACGTCGAGGAGTTCCGGCCGTCGGTGTGCGAGCCGGATCTGGTCGCCTTCGTCGGCAAGCTGATCGTCTCTAAGGGAGTCGACCTGCTGATCGCCGCGTGGCCGTTGGTGCGGGCGGCTCACCCGGGGGCCAGGCTGCGGATCGCCGGCTACGGGGAGTACGAGGGTGGGCTGCGCAGGTTGTTGGCCGCACTGGACCGGGGAGACCTCGACGATGCCCGGGAGGTGGCGCGACTCGGGTGGGCGCTCGAGGGTGGGGAGGAGAAGCCGCTCTCGATCCTCTCGGCCTTCCTCGCCGATCCGCCGCCGGGATACCTGGAGGCGGCCCGGGGTGTCGCCGGCTCGATCGATCTGATCGGGCGGCTGGAGCACGACCAGGTCGCCGAGCTGCTGCCGCGGGCCGAGGCGCTGGTGATGCCGAGCACCTTTCCGGAGGCCTTCGGGATGGTCGCGGTCGAGGCCGCGGCCTGCGGGGCGCTGCCGGTCTCGGCGGGGCACTCGGGGATGCTCGAGGTCTCACGGCAGCTCGCCGCGGATCTGCCCGCGGGGATCGGCGAGCTCACCTCGTTCGCGGTCGAGCCCGGCGCGATCGCGGCGATCGCGGATCGGTTGAACGGCTGGCTGGCTCTGCCCGAGCCGGCGCGCGAGGACGCTCGCCGGGAGCTCGTCGCGACCGTGAGACGGCTGTGGAGCTGGGAGGGAGTGGCCCGCGGCGTCCTCGCGGCATCGGCCGCAGAGCTGGGAGATCTGCCCCCTCCCGGCTAGCTAGTGCCAACCGTCACCTGGGGCCGCAAAACCTCCCGCCGCCGCTTCAATAGAATGCCGCGCGCCTCATGTACGGCCGCCTCCCGATAGTGAAGATGCTCGCCGCCACGGTCGCGCTCACCGCTGCGATCTGTGCCGTCATGGTCCCGATCCACTGGGACGGACAGCAGGCGTCCACCGCCGCGCCGAAGATCGACAACCTGCTGACGGTGATGATCGTCCTCTCGTCGTTCGTCTTCTCGCTGGTGATGGTGATGCTCTTCTACGCGCTCTGGAAATTCCGGGCGAAGCCGGGCGACGAATCCGACGGCGAGCCGATCCACGGCAACACCCGGCTCGAGGTCGCCTGGACGCTGATCCCGACCGTGATCGTCCTCTTCGCCGGCGGCTACAGCTGGTCGGTGCTGAGCGACATCGAAAAGCCCGCCGACAACCCGCTCACGGTCGACGTCTTCTCCCAGCAGTACGCCTGGAGCTTCGGCTACCCGGGCAAGGACATGGCCTGGTCGGAGGGCGAAATGCACGTCCCCGTCAACCGCCAGGTCCAGTTCAAGATGCACGCCCAGGACGTGATCCACTCCTTCTGGGTGCCCGAGTGGCGGATCAAGAAAGACAACGTGCCCGGGATCACCACGACCGCGATCGTCACCCCCGACAAGATCGGCACCTACCAGCTGATCTGCACCGAGCTCTGCGGCTTCGGCCACGCCTCGATGCGGGCCAAGGTCGTGGTCGAGTCGCCCGCCAAATTCCGCGAATGGGTGGGTGGCCTGAAAAGCAAAGTTCCGCAGCCGCTGGCAGAGTCGATAACCCAGGACACCGAGGCGAACCCGGTACCGCTGGACGCGGGCGGGGCATAATGGAGGAGAGGCGATGACGGCTGCGATCAAGCAACCAGGGTGGATTCGGGGCCTGCTCGGCGCCATCCTCGCCGGGGCATTCGGTTTCGGCCTGGTGATCGCCCTGCGTTCGATTTCCGGCCTGCCGCTGTACGACACCGAGCAGACCGGCTACCCGCACGTGGTCGTGCCGTTGATCCTGGCGCCGCTCGGCTTCCTCGCCGGCTTCGGCTGCTTCGACTACTGGCTGCGCTGGGCCGCCGGCCTGCCGACGATCCCCGACGACCACTCCCAGCACGGCGCCAAGAGCTGGAAGGACTACTTCCGCTTCAACACCGATCACAAGGTGATCGGCATCCAGTACATCTGCACCACCTTCTTCTTCTTCTTCATCGGCGGCCTGCTGGCGATGCTGATCCGGGCCGAGCTGGCCCAGCCTGGGACCCAGATCGTCGGCGCCGCGGCCTACAACAGCCTCTTCTCGACCCACGCCGCGATCATGATCTTCCTCTTCGTGATCCCGGTCTTCGCCGGCATCGCCAACTACGTCCTGCCGCTGATGATCGGCGCCCCGGACATGGCCTTCCCGCGCCTCAACGCGCTCAGCTTCTGGATGCTGCCGATGGCCGGCATCCTCTTCATCGCCAGCTTCCTCGCCCCCGGCGGCGCCTTCGACGCCGGCTGGACCGGCTACGCGCCGTTATCCACCGGGGCACCCCTCGGCCAGTCGTTCTTCAACCTCGGCGTCCAGTTCGCCGGCGCCTCCTCGATCGCGACCGCGCTCAACTTCCTGGTCACGATCATCACCATGCGTGCGCCCGGGATGACCTTCTGGCGGATGCCGCTGCTGGTCTGGGCCAACCTCTCGACCTCGCTGCTGGTCGTCGCCGCGACGCCGTTCATCGCCGGCGCCCAGTTCATGGTCCTCTTCGACCGCGTCCTCCACACCAACTTCTTCCAGTTCGCGGCCGGTGGCGACGTCATCAGCTATCAGCACATCTTCTGGTTCTACTCGCACCCAGCCGTCTACATCATGATGTTGCCCGGCTTCGGGATCATCAGCGAGGTCATCTCGATCCACTCGCGCAAGCCGATCTTCGGCTACCGCCTCATGGCTCTCGCCCTGATCGGGATCGTCGTCCTCAGCTACTCGGTCTGGGCCCACCACATGTTCGTCGCCGGCATGTTCAGCTGGCTGCGGGTGCCGATGATGCTGACCACGCTGCTGATCGCGGTTCCGACCGGGATCAAGATCTTCTCCTGGTTAGGCACGCTCTACTTCGGGAAAATCCATACGTATTCGACGGCGATGTTGTTTGCGCTCGCCTTCATCGTCACCTTCACGATCGGCGGCATCAGCGGCGTCATGCTGGGCATGGTGCCGATCGACATCCACGTTTCCGACACCTACTTCATCGTCGCCCACATCCACTTCGTCCTCTTCGGCGGCTCCGTCTTCACGATCTTCGCCGGGATCTACCACTGGTTCCCGAAGATCACCGGGCGCATGTACGACGAGAAACTGGGCCGGGTCCACTTCTGGGGCACGGTCGTCGGCACCTGGGGCACCTTCATCCCGATGCACTGGGTGGGGATGGACGGGATGCCGCGCCGCGTCGCCGACTACGCGACCCAGTTCGGCGACTGGAACCTGCTGATCAGCTGCTTCGCCTTCGCGCTCGGCGCCGTGCAGCTCGTCTTCCTCTACAACATGATCGTCAGCTGGCGCTTCGGCCCGCGGGCCGCGGCCAATCCCTGGCGCGCCAACTCGATCGAGTGGCAGGTCTCCTCGCCGCCGCCGATCTTCAACTTCGACGAGATCCCCCGCGTCGTCGGCGGCCCCTACGAGTTCGGCGTTCCCGGCGCCAAACACGCGATCATGGCCGGCGAAGGCACCGAGGCCCCAGCGCAGGAGCCGACCGTGGTGGGGACCACGTGAGCGCCGTGGAAGAGGGCCGGCCGCTGCTGGTCTTCCTCAACGAGGTCGCCGGTGGGCGCAAGCTGCTGCAGGCGGTGCGCGAGCGCCAGAGCAGCGTCTCCAGGGTGATCGTCGCGGCGCCGCAGAACCAGCCTTCCGTCGGTCAGCTGATCGACGCCGGCGAGCTGCGCGAGGCTGCCAGGGCGCGGGTCGAGGTGACGATGTCCGTGCTCGCCGAGTTCGGGATCGACTCGGTCGGCGAGGTCATGGACCCGGAGCCGGCGCTCGCTCTCGACGACGCCGTCCGCGCCCACGAACCGGGCGAGGTGCTGCTCTCCTGTCGCTCCGATACCCGCTTCGGCCTGACCCGCAAGGATCTGGTCGAGTGGACCCGGGCGAAGATCGAACCGGAGACCAGGCTGACCCACATTCCGGTCCGCATCGAAGACGACGCGATCCGCTGGGACCTGATCCACACCCTCGTGGTCGCGACCAAGACCGTGGCCGCGCCCGATCTGGTCAACCGGCTGAAGGAGCGCGCCGCCGATCGCCCGCATCGCTACACGATCGTCTGCCCGCGCTCGGAAGACGTCAGCGAGGCCGAGATCGTCCGCGACCTCGCCGCCACCCTCGCCGAGCTCTATCGCGCCGAGGTCGACGCCACCGGCCAGCCGATGAGCCCAGACCCCTTCCAGGCCGTGAAGAACGCGATCGAGCACTACCGCATCGACGAGGTCCTGATCTCGACCTTCGCCGGCGAGAGCTCACGCTGGCTCGAGGACGATCTGATCGGGCGGGTGCGGGAGATCACCGAGAAGCAGGTCGAGCACATAGAGGTCGGACGGCCGGCGGCTGTGGTCGCCGCCGCCGTGGCCGGGGGAGAGGCAGACTGATGGAGAGCGCAACGGTTGCCCTCGGGCACGATCACGCGGAGGAGCACCACGGCCCACCCGAGGCCAACCAGAGCTCCCGCATCGACAAACAGGTGCTGGGGATCTTCCTCTTCATCGTCTCGGAGATCATGCTGTTCGGCGCCTTCTTCGCCTCCTACTTCTTCCTCCGGGTCGTCGTCGACCCAGCCAGCTGGCCGCCGGACCCCTACGAACTCCCGGTCTCGATCGCCGGCATCAACACGGCGATCCTGGTCTCCTCGAGCTTCACGATCCACTACGCGCTGGAGTCGATCCGGCGCGGCAACAAGCAGGGCCTGAAGCTGGGCCTGGTCCTGACCTGGATGCTGGGCGCGACCTTCCTCTTCATCCAGATCAACGAGTACGTCCACCTCGGCTTCAGCGCCCGCGACCTCGCCTTCGGCTCGATCTTCTACGGCCTCACCGGCCTCCACGGCGCCCACGTCTTCGTCGGCCTGATGCTGCTCAGCTTCGCCTCGATCCGCGCCTTCCGCGGCCACTTCGGGCCGAAAGCGGAGGACCACCTCGGCGTCGAGGTGCCGGGCATCTACTGGCACTTCGTCGACGTGATGTGGATCATCGTTTACGTGACGGTGTACATCCTCTGAGGCGGCTGCCGATCGGCGTTCACCCGAGGGCGCCGGTGACGCGATGAAGATCTCGGAGGAGGCTGTGTTCAGGTGGGTGCTGATCGTCGGGGCCGCGGCGGTCTCGATCATCGCCTTGACCTTGTTGACGCGGCCGCTGGTGGGCGCGATCTGGGGGTTGGCCCTGGTCATCGCGGCGAGTGTGCACGCCTATCGCTGGCTTCGGGACTTGCGGGCTAAGGACGCCGCGAAGGACTGACGGTCGGGCGCCGCGCCCAGAGCTCCAGCACCGCCAGCGTCAGGGCGATCGGGACGGTGGCCGGGAGCTGGTCGACGGCGAAGAAGAGGAGGTCGAAGGCCAGGGCGATGACGGCGGTCAGGGCGGCGCCGGTCAGCTGCAGGCGCCGGTCGTGGGCCAGCAGGGCGCCGAGGGTGGCGGCGATGAAGATGTCGCCGAAGCCCATCACGGCGGAGCCGAAGGAGACGAGCTGGAGGCGCGGCAGGCCGCCCGGGGAGGCGGCGTTGAGGACGGCGTTGGGCTCCTGCAGGAGATTGGAGCCGACCAGCCAGGCGTCGATCGCGGCCATCGCGTAGATCCCCAGCTTCAGCCAGCGGCCGGGGGCGACGCAGACGAGCATCCAGCCGAGGCTGACGCAGGCCAGGGCCGAGAGCGCCAGGGCGGCCGTCTGGGCGCTGAGGGAGCCGCGGGCGGCCCAGGCGAGCGCGAAGAGGGGAATCGTCAGCAGGGCCAGCGGCGGGCGTCCGCCGCGGACGATGGCGGCCAGGGCCAGCGCCGCCAGCGGCGGCACCGCGACCAGGGCCAGGTAGGTGAGGAGGTGGGCGACCGCCGATTCGAGCGCGATCGCGACGACGACGACCACGATCGAGAGCGGCAGCACCAGGGCCCAGGTGCGGTAGCGGAGGCCGCTGAGGAGCGGCGTGGAGGCGGGACGGGGCGCCGCGACCAGCGCCGCCTGGACGAGGCTGAGGACGCCGATCGAGAGGGCGAAGGGAAGCAACCGGGGAGAGCCTAGGCGGCGCCCGCCGTGGCCTCAGCCCGCTCGCCGCCGCCGATCGGCTCCTCGCGCGGCTCCAGCCGGCCCGCCGCCGCGACGCTCCAGAGCATCGCCAGCCAGTTCATGGTCGCGAGCCCGACGTGGACCCAGACGATCTCGGTCGGCAGTTCCAGATACCACTGGAAGCCTCCTACGACGCCCTGGAGCGCCAGCAGGCCCAGGACGACCGTGAGCGGCTTGACGGCCCTCCTGTCGCCTCCTGGACGCCTCAGAAGGAACCAGACGCCGATCGCGGCCAGCCCGTAGACGGTTGCGAGGACGGCGTGTCGCTGCACCACCCATTCCAGCGTCTTGCCGCCCTCGAAGGTGAAGCGATGGACGAGCTGGCCGGCGTGGGCGCCGGCATGGGGCCCGGAGGCCGTCGCGATGGTGCCGGCGAGGATCGTCAGCTGCCCGAGCGGGACCAACGCTCGCACCGCCCAGACGCCGAGACGGTCGCTGGAGCGCCGCCGCTCCCAGGGTTCGTAGCGCGAGCACCAGGCCAGCGCGAAGGAGGCGTCGAGCAGCATCATCGAGAGGATGAAGTGGGACATCACCAGCCCCGGTGCCAGGTGGTACTTGACCACGAGCGCGCCGAGGATCGCCTGGCCGATCACGCCGAGGGGCAGCAGCGCGCCGAACAGTGCCAGGTGCCAGCGGTAGGGCACGCGGAAGAAGGCGAGCACGCTGGCGGCGATCACGGCGATGCCGACGAAGCCGGTCAGCAGCCGGTTGCCGTACTCGATCACCGCGTGCGATTCGAGCGGTGGCGTCGTCCCGCCGTAGCATTTGGGCCAGTCGGGGCAGCCGAGGCCGGAGCCGGTCAGGCGGACCGCGGCGCCGGTGAGGACGATCAGGGCCAGCGCCGCGAGGGCGACGGCGGTGACCTGCGCGTAGCGCTCCGGAGAGATCTCGAGGCGGTCTCTGAGGCGTTGCCGCATCGTCAGGGATGATCGCAGCGGCCGCTTGGCCGCGGAGGGCTCAGCCGCCCGCGGGCTTCGAGCCGGCGGATTTTTTCCCGCCGGGGGTGTTGTCGACCAGGTATTCGACGAGCTGTTCGAGTTCTTTGCCGGAGATCGCTTCGCCGAAGTTGTCCGGCATCACGTTGGCCGGGTAGCCCTTGACGATCTCTTTGTTCGGGTCGACGATCGACTCGTGCACCATCGCTTCGCTCTGGCCGACCAGGACTTCGTCGAGGTTGGGGCCGGTGACGCCTCCCGATTTGGCGGCTTTGAAGGTGTGGCAGCCGCCGCAGCCGTTGTTGGCGAAGACCTGGGCGCCGGGGCCGCCGGGGACCTTGGCCGGCGCCGCGCCGGGCACGCCCGCGTACTTGCCGACGTAGGCGGCGATGTCGTCGAGATCCTGACCGCTGGCGAGGTCGGCGGGCATCGAGACCGCGGGGTCGCCGTTGACCGGCCGCGGGTTCTCGACCTGGGCCTTGACGATCCCTTCGATCGTGTCGCTGTTCTCGCCGATTTCACGGGCCGCCGCGAAGGCAGCGTCGAGATCCGGGCCGATCTGGACCTTCGTCCCGGCCTCGGCGAGGGCATGGCAGACGCCGCACTTCTGGACGAAGAGGACGCGGCCGCGGGTCGTATCGGCGCTGGTCGTTCCGCAGCCGGACGCGGCCATGACGACGCCTGCGAGGGCGGCGAGGACGAGCAGCGGACGGATGAGTTTCGACGGGCTTCGCATACGGCTGGCGGGGGCCGGGAGTCTATATGTCGAGGCCGCCTGAAAGCGTCCTGTGGGCCGCCGGGGGTGCGGTAGTCTTGCGGCGATCCGCACTAACTCAGACGCTCGGCGAGAGGAGGCCGCAGATGCAGGTGAAGGATGGGATGTCAGAGGTGTCGCTGACCGTCGGCCCCTCGCACACGCTGCGCGAGGCCGCGGCGATGATGGTCGAGAAGGGAACCGGGGCGGCGCTGGTCAGCGACGCCGAGTCGCCGACGCCGGGGATCGTCACCGAGCGCGACCTCCTGATCTCGGTCGGCGGCGGCGAGGATCCCGACGTCGAGCTGGTCGGCGAGCACATGGCCGAGCGGGTGATCGCGGCGGAACCGGACTGGAGCCTCGAGCGCGCCGCCGCGGAGATGTCGCGGCGCGGCGTCCGCCACCTCGTCGTCTTCGAGGGCGGCGACGCGGTAGGCGTGCTCTCGATGCGCGACATCGTCCGCGTCTGGACCTCGGATGGCGCGACTTCAGGAATGACTCCCGGCTGAGCCGGCGCCTCAGCCGCTAAGGCTTGGGAGGTGAAGTGATGGTTTCGATCGGCAGCGCAGCGTTGCGCACGTGCTGCTGCCGGGGCAGGCCGAAGTAGCCGCGAATGGCACCGCGGACGAGGTTGCGGAAGGCGCCGAGGATGAAGATCGCCCCGACGACCGCGTAGACCAGCGGCGGGAAGATGAACCCGGCCGCGTAGGTGCCGGCGACGAGACCGGTGGCGCCGAGCGCGAAGAAGAACGGGGCCCAGGAGGGCTTCGGCGTGTAGACCATCTCGCCGGGCTCGGGGACGTTTCGGTGCTCGCTCATGGCTATTGGGCGATGTAGAGGAAGGCGGCGACGAAGCAGAGGGCGAAGACGGCAGCGGCGAAGCCGCCGGCGACCAGCCCGGAGCTCATGTTCTTACGTGCGGTCTCGCGATCCACGCCCGGATTTCTATCAGGCGGGCCACTCGCAAAGGGATCAGGGTTTGGGGGGGAGGGCCGGGTGGGACTCGGCTGCGCGAACAGCGGGAGGCTTGCCGAGTCCCACCCGGCCCTCCCAGCCGAAAGCAGGTCCCCGGCACGGGACCCGCCTGCTTCACCGGGCAGCTCCCGCACCTTGGAGGCTGCTCAGCTCCACGAAAGCCGCTGACCTCGAGAATTCAGCCAGCGTTCCGTGGGGAGGGGTTTGGGTGTCCCTGAAGCGCGCGGCGTCCCGATTTTCGCCGGCAACCTCAGCGAGAGGCGGCAAGTTAACGGCGAAAATCCCAGCAAGCGAAAGGGACACCCAAACCCCTCCACTTCAACCCTGTAGAGCGGGGATTCCCGCCCTAGACGTTGGCCGCAATGGCCATCGAAAGAAACAGCAGCGCCAGGTAGGCCAGCGAGAAGAGATAGGTGCGCAGCGCCCAGGCGCGCTCTTTGGTGCGCAGCAATTTGGTCGAGAAGTAGATGAAGCCGGCCCCGAGCAGCATCGAGGGGATCAGGTAGGCGACGCCGAGGCCGCCGGCGCAGAAGGGCAGCTGGGTGACCGCGTAGAGGAGCACGGTGTAGAGCAGGATCTGGCGCCGGGTCTCGTCCTCGCCGCGGACCACCGGCAGCATCGGGATCCCGGCCTTGGCGTACTCGTCCTTCATCAGGATCGAGAGCGCCCAGAAGTGCGGCGGCGTCCAGAAGAAGACGATCGCGAAGAGGTAGAAGGCCATGCCGCTGAGGCTGCCGGTGACCGCCGCCCAGGCGACCAGCGGCGGCACCGCGCCGGCGGCGCCGCCGATGACGATGTTCTGCGGCGTCGTGCGCTTGAGCCAGAGCGTGTAGACGAAGACGTAGCCGAACAGGCCCGAGAGCGAGAGCGCGGCTGCCAGCGGGTTGACGGTCATTGCCAGGAGGGTGAAGGAGGCGCAGCCGAGCAGCGCCCCGAAGGCGATCGCGGCCCGCGGCGAGACCCGGCCCGAGGCGACCGGGCGGTCGGCGGTGCGCGCCATCGTGATGTCGATGTCGCGGTCGACGGCGTGGTTGATCGCGCCGGCGCCGCCGGCCGAGAGGGCGCCACCGAGGCAGGTGAGGAGGATCAGGCCGAGCGAGGGGTCGCCGGCGACGTACATCGTCGTCACGGTCGTGAACAGCAGCAGCGACTGCACTTTCGGCTTGGTCAGCGTCAAGTAGTCGCGGACCACCGTCATCGCGGCGGAACGCGGGGCAGGCACGGCTGCCGTCGGGGTGGGCGCGGTCTGCGCGCCGGCGCCGGCTTCCATGCCGGTCAGGCTACCGGCTGGGTCTCTTGGGCCGGAGCTTCGGTGCTGCCGGTGCGATGGGCGATCGCGTCGCGGATGTCGCGCATCGGCTCGGCGCTGCGGACGTCGGGCAGAACGTCGAAGTTGTGCGGCTCCGGAGGGGAGAGCGCGAACCACTCGAGTGACTCGCCGCCCCAGGGGTCGTGACCGGCCTCGGGGCCGTTGACGCGGCTGAGGATCGCGTTCGCCAGCGTCATCACGATCCCGGCGGCGAGGATCAGGGTCCCGATCGAGGCGGTCAGGTTGTAGCCGTTGACGCCGGTGTGGTTGAAGAACTTGTAGGCGTCGATCACCTCGCCCTGCTCGCCGCCGGCGAAGAACAGCGGCACGAAGGCGACCAGGATGCCGAGTGCCATCGTCCAGAAGGAGATACGGGCGAGGTTCTCGCCCATCGTCCGCCCGGTCATCTTCGGGAACCAGAAGTGGAGGGCCGCGAAGCCGCCGAAGACGGCGCCGCCGATCAGGGCGAAGTGGGTCGCCGCGGTGGAGTCGGTGGTGTTCTTCAGCTCCCAGGCGGCGGCGACCATCGAGTGGTCGATCTCGGCGGCGAGGCCGATCGAGATCGAGGAGACCGCGCCGAGCGCGAACAGCAGCGGCGCCCGCATCCGCAGGGCGCCTCCGAGCATGGTCGCGATCAGGTTGAAGACGATCAGGCCGAAGGGGACGATCAGCGCCAGCGACATCAGCATCGCGAAGTACATCCAGCCGATCCCGATCGGGGCGGTCAGCATGTTCTGCATCCAGGCCAGGGTGCCGAGCACGGCGATCGCCACCAGCGAGCCCATGACGACGCCGCGGTTAGCGAGCTGGCGACCGGAGAAGGCGGCGACGATCTCGGCGATCGCGGCGAAGGCGAAGATCAGGATCAGCATGTAGGCGCCGGAGTAGAAGATCCAGCTGAGGTGCTGCCAGAGCAGCGGCGCGCCGCCGGAGCCGTCGGCGAAGAAGACGCCGTCGTAGTTGCGGTCGATCATCAGCATCGTCAGCGCCGCGAGCAGGACCGGGCCGATCGTCAGCAGCAGCCAGCAGCAGACGGCGGCGGCCCAGGAGAAGACCGGGACCCGGCGCCAGGCCATGCCCGGGGCGCGCATGTTGCGCAACGTCGTCAGCAGGTCGATCGCGATGAAGACGAAGCCGAGGGTCGCCAGGCCGGTCGCCGTGGCCCAGGCGTCGACGCCGTTGTTGGAGAGGAAGGCGAGCTCGCTGAGCGGGGCGAGCGGGTTGATCCCGGCCTCCGAGGGGGTGAAGAGGAAGCCGGCGTAGAGGACCAGGCCGCCCATCGCCCAGAGGGCGACGCCGATCTGGCCGAGCCGGGGCAGGGCGGTGCCGCGGGCGCCGATCTGCAGCGGTGCCACGTAGTAGAAGAGCCCGAGGATCAGCGGCAGGGCGAAGAGGAAGATCGCGTCGGTCCCGTAGAGGGAGAGCATGCGGTTGAAGGCGACCGGCGAGAGGAAGGTGTTCTCCGGGATCGCCAGCTGCAGGCGCATCAGCAGCAGCTCGACCAGGGCGATGAAGAGGAACCCGAGCGAGCCGGCGATCAGGATGCGGCCGAGGTCCTTGTGATCGGCGCTGGTCGCCAGCTCGACCCAGCGCGGGCGCCGCTTGCCGGGGAAGCCGTCGATGACCAGCTCGGGACGTGGCTTCTCGCTCATGGCACTTCTCCGTTTTTGATCAGGCCGACGACCCGGTCCTGGGCGCTGTTGATGTCGGCCTTCTGCTGTTTGAGGAATTCTTCGTAGGCCTGCGGCGAGACGACCTCGACCGCGGTCCGCATCGCCCCGTACGCCTGGCCGGAGAGCGTCGCCGATTGCCCCGTGTACTCGCCTTCTTCGTCGGCGAGGAAGACGACCTTGTTGGTCTTGCCCGGGACCGCGTCGCGCTTGCCGGAGAGGTCCGGGACGTTCCAGGTGTGGACGACGTCGGTGGAGAGCAGTTCCAGCTTGATCGCGGTATCGACCGGGACCACCAGCTTGTAGTAGGAGAAGGAGCCGTTCGGGTAGTCGTAGCGCCACAGCCACTGCTGGCCGGTCGCCTTGATCGTCAGCGGCGCCGACTTGGCGGCGGCGAGGCCGGCGGATCCGGAGGCCGGCGTCTCCCGCGCCTTGCCGGTGTAGATGACGCTGAGGATGAAGATCACGGCGGCGAAGGCGGTGAGCACGGCGCCGACCCGGAACTGGCCGCGGCGGCTGTTGACGGCCGCAGGGCTCGGGACGTCCCCGCGCTTGGCGCGATTGCGGCGCACGGCGTAGAGCAGGGCGACGTTGACCGCGACCACGACGATCGCCGCGGCGACGAAGCCGATCTGGAGCAACGTGTCGATCTGGTCCGTGCCAGGAGAGTGCGGCGTCAAAGCGCGGCCATTCTAATCACGTGGAACCCCTGAACGGCGGCGCGCCATCGCTCCCGCTTTCCAGCGCCTACCTATACTCGCCGACCTCATGAAGAGGGGCTCTCGGCCATCACCCGCGCTTAGCCATCTGGTCAGGGGCGGCGGGGTGGCCGTCTTCGGCGCCGCGATCGCGGTCCCGCTGCTGCGCCGGCGGCTGCGGATCCCGACCCCGGTGACCGTCGCCGCCTGCGCCGGCGGCCCGCTCTCGCTCGCCGTTCTCTTCCCGCGCTCGAAGAAGCGCGACGTGGCGCTCTACGCGATGCAGATGTGGGCCTTCATCATGGTTCACGAGCTGCCCTTCGACGACCCCGAGCGCCTGCGCGCCCGCCTGCGCAGCCGCTACCCGATCGTCAGCGACCGCGCGATCGGCGCCGGCAGGCTGCCGAACACCCGCCTCCAGCAGCGCCTGGCTCGATTCCCCAAGGTGGGCCTCCTCGACCGCGTGCTCACCTGGACCCACTGGCTCTGGTTCTTCGAGCCCTACGTCTCGCTGGCGCTGGTGCTGGTCCGCAACAACGAGCGCTTCCCGCGCGCCGCGCGCCAGATGGCCGCCGTCTTCGACCTCGGCTGCGCCGTCTACTTCGCGGTGCCGACGGCGCCGCCCTGGTGGGCCTCGGAGGAGGGCCTGACCGGCGAAGAGGTGCGGCGGATCATGGTCGAGGTCGGCGAGGAGACCTGGGGCTCGGCCTGGCCGAAGATGTACGACGCGCTCGGTGGCAACCCCTGGGCGGCGATGCCGTCGCTGCACTTCGCCACCTCGCTCGTCGCCGCGCTCTCGCTCTCGGAAGTCGGCAAGGTCGAGGGGACGATCGGCTGGGCCTACGCCGGCACGCTCGGGTTCGCGCTCGTCTATCTCGGCGAGCACTACGTCACCGACCTGGTCGCCGGCGCCGCCCTGGTCGCCATCGTCAGGCGTGGCGAGCCGCTTGCCGAGCCGCTCGTGCACGGCGTCACCCGTGGCCTGCGCCGATTGGAGCGCCTGGCGAGCGGGTAGCGTCCTGGGAGTGTCTGGAGAGCACCCGGCGAACGGCAACGGAAGCGCCGAGCTGCCGCTGCTGACGACGCGGCGCCTCGTGCAGACGCTCGTCGTAGTCGTCCTGCTCCTGGTCTGCATCTACTTCCTCTTCCCGAAGCTGGTCGGTCTCGGCGACGCGCTGGACAAGCTCGACGAGGCGGACCCGCTCTGGATCGGCATCGCGATCGCCTTCAACGTCGTCGCCTACGCGACCTACATCGCCCTCTTCAAGGCGGTGGTCGGCGGCGACGCGCTGCGGCTGAAGTGGAAGGAGACCTACGAGATCAACATGGCCGGGGTGGCGGCGACGCTGCTCTTCTCGGCCGGCGGGGCCGGCGGGATCGCGCTCACCTACTGGGCGCTGCGCAAGGCCGGGATGGGGCGCCGCGACGTCGCCCGCCGCATGGTCGCCTTCATCACCCTCCACTACGCCTTCTACCCGCTGGCGCTGATCGTCTTCGGGGTGCTGCTGCGGACCGGGGTGCTGGAGGGCAAGGGCTCGGTCGAGCTGACGGTCGTGCCGGCCGCGGTGGCAGGGCTGCTGCTCGTGCTCGGCGTCCTGATCGCGCTGATCCCGCCGGACCTGGAGCGGCGGCTGGCCCCCTTCGCCCACGGCGAGCGGGCCAAGGCCTTCCTCAAGGGCGCCGCCAAGGTGCCGGCGACGGTGGGGGAGGGGTTCCGCTTCGCGCTCGGACTCTTCGCCCACCCCTCGCGCGGCGGCCTGGCGGTGCTCGGGGCGGCCGGCTTCTGGGCCGCGAGCATCGGCGTGCTCTGGGCCTCCTTCCACGCTTTCGGCCTGCACGTGCCGCTGGCGGTGGTCGTCCAGGGCTTCTTCCTCGGCATGGTCGCCAACCTCTTCCCGCTGGCGCCGGCCGGGGTCGGAGCGGTCGACGCCGGCATGATCGGCGCCTTCGTCCTCTTCGGGATTCCCGAGACCACGGTCTTCCCGGCGATCCTGGTCTTCCGCCTGGTCGCCTTCTGGATGCCGATCCCGGTCGGCATAATCGCTTTCTTCCAGCTGCGTAAGACGGTCCACGGTTGGGAGACGGGGAGCCTGCCGGTGACGCGCGGCGGCAACGCCGAAACGGACCTCGAGCTGCCCGTCGGGGGGTTTGCGATGAGCCGCCGAGGGGACTACTATAAAAAGTAAAGTAATAGACTCCAGGCGGAAATAAATGGCTGATTCGAAGAAAATCGAGAACGTGATCATCATCGGCGGCGGGCCCGCCGGCTACACCGCGGCGCTCTACACGGCCCGCGCCAACCTCGAGCCACTGGTCTTCGAGGGCTTCCAGTGGGGCGGGCAGCTGCAGAACACGACCGACGTCGAGAACTACCCGGGCTACCCCGAGGGGATCATGGGCCCGGAGATGATGAGCCAGTTCCGCGCCCAGGCTGAGCGCTTCGGGACCCGCTTCGTCACCGACGACGTCGACCGCGTCGAGCTCTCCGACGGTGGCGTCCAGAAGGTCTTCCTCGGCGACGAGGAGCACCGCGCCAAGACCGTGATCCTGGCGATGGGGGCGGAGCCGAAACGACTTGGCGTACCCGGCGAGATGGAGCTGGCCGGCCGCGGCGTCTCCACCTGTGGCGTCTGCGACGGCGCCTTCTTCAAAGGCCACGAGGTGATCGTCGTCGGCGGCGGCGACTCGGCGATGGAGGACTCGATCTTCATCTCCAAATTCGCCGAGCACCTGACGATCGTCGGCCGCCGCGACGAGTTCCGCGCCTCCAAGATCATGTTCGATCGTGCCCGCGAGAAGGAGAACATCAGCCTCAAGACGCCGTTCATCCCGGAGGAGTTCGTCGCCGGCGAGGACGGCAAGCTGGCGAAGATCCGCCTCCGTCACGCCGAGACCGGCGCCGAGGAGGAGATCGAGGCCACCGGCGCCTTCGTCGCGATCGGCCACATCCCCAAGTCGGAGATCGTGGTCGGCCAGGTCGACACCGACGAGGACGGCTACATCGTCACCGAGCCGGGCTCGACCAGGACCAACCTGGCCGGCGTCCTCGCCGTCGGCGACGTCGTCGATCACACCTACCGCCAGGCGGTCACCGCCGCCGGCACCGGCTGCATGGGCGCCCTCGACGCCGAGCGTTACCTGCGCGACAGCCCGCCTCCGGTCGAGGCCCACTGGATGCCCGGTGGCGAGCCGGCCGAGATCGCCCCGACCACCTAGCCGCCCCCGCCCGGCTAGGGTGCGGCGATGGGCGAGCGCGCATCCACTCTCTTTCCGTTCGGCATCGCCGTGGTGCTGCCGCCAGCCGGGCTGCTGCTGGGGCTGCTCAACCTGCAGCAGGAGAAACGCGAGCTGGGGATCCGGCTGATTCTGACCTCGGTGCTTGCCGCGGTCGTCTGGGTACTACTCTTCGTTGGCTGATGGCTGAGTGCGCCCACCTCGATTCGGTCGAGCTGCTGGATCTTCCCGATCCGGTCGACGGCTGCGAGGAGTGCCTGGCCCAGGGGATGCGGTGGGTCCATCTGCGGATGTGCCAGAGCTGCGGCCACATCGGCTGCTGCGACAACTCGGTCGGCAAGCACGCGACCGCGCACTACGAGGCGACGAAGCACCCGATCATCCGCTCGGCCGAGCCCGGCGAGACCTGGAGCTGGTGCTACCCGGACGAGCTGATGTTCGAAATCAGCAGCGGCGCCGGAGCGTAGGCGGCACCCTTCTCGCGCTGCAGCTGTTCGAGCAGCTCGACCGCCCGCGGGGCGCCGATCAGCTCGGTGATCCCGAGCGGGCCGATCGGCCAGTTGAGGCCCAGCCGCGTCGCCGTCTCCATGTCCGCCGGTGAGGCGATCTCCTCTTCCAGGGCGAAGGCGGCCTCGTTGGCGATCTGGGCGAAGAGGCGGGGGAGGATCTCGCCGGCGGCGGGGTCGATCTTCGCCAGCTGCGCGGGATCGAGCGTCGGCGCGGCGATTCCCAGCTCCGGATCCGGCTCGCGCCCGCTTCCCTCGGCGTAGGAGTGGTAGCCCTCGCCGCTCTTGCGGCCGAGCCTGCCCTCCTCGACCAGGCGTTCCTGGATCGGGTTCGGGCGCCAGCGCTCCGGTTCGCCGCCCTGGGCGAAGAAGGAGCGGGCGATGGTCAGGTTGACGTCGAGCCCGATCAGGTCGATCAGCTCGAACGGGCCCATGCGGAAGCCGCCGCCGAGGCGGACGATGCGGTCGATCGTCGCCGCGTCGGCGACGCCGTCGCCGAGCATCCGCAGCGACTCCAGGGCGAAGGGACGGGCGTGCCGGTTGGCGACGAAGCCGGGGGTGTCCCTGGCCTGGATCGGCGTTCGGCCCATCGCCCTGGCGACCTCGGTGGTGGTGGCCAGGGCCTGCGGCGAGGAGCGCTCGGCGGCCACCACCTCGACCAGCTTCATCAGCACCGGCGGGTTGAAGAAGTGCATCCCGACCACGCGCTCGGGCCCGGTCACGCCGGCGGCGACGTCGGCGATCCGCAACGAGGAGGTGTTGCTGGCGAGGATCGTCTCCGGGCCGCAGACCGCGGCGGCCTGGGCGAACAGCCGCCGCTTCAGCTCGACGTCCTCGGGGGCGGCCTCGATCAGCAGCTCGCAGCCGGCCAGCTCCCGGATCGCCAGCGCCGGCCCGATTCGGTTCGAGGCCTCGTCGGCCTCGGCCTCGCTCCAGCGACCGCGCGCGGCGCCCCTGGCCAGCGCCTCGCGGAGCTTCGTCGCTGCCTCTTCCGCGGCCTTCGGGAAGGCGTCGTAGAGGCGCGTCTCGAATCCCCCCAGCGCCGCGACCTGGGCGATTCCCCGGCCCATCGTGCCGGCGCCGAGGATGCCGACGCGGGTGACCGTCACCGGCCCCTGAAGTTCGGCTCGCGCTTCTCGAGGAAGGCCTGCATGCCCTCGACCCGGTCCTCGGTCGCCATCGCCTGGTCGAACATGCCGCGCTCGGCGGTGAGGCCGTCGGACATCCCCGACTCCTGCGCGGTTAGCACCGCCTGCTTGGCGAGCCGGGTGGCGACCGGCGGGCGCTCGGCGATCGTGCGGGCGAGCTCGACCGCCTCCAGCGTCGACTGGCCGGTCTTGACGACTTTGTTGACGATGCCCCAGGCGGCGGCGAGGCCGGCGTCGAAGTGGCGGCCGGTGAGGATGTACTCCATCGCCCGCTGCTTGCCGATCGCCCGGGTCAGGCGCTGGGTGCCGCCGCCGCCGGGGATGATCCCGAGGGTGATCTCCGGCTGCCCGAAGCGGACGGTTTCGTCGGCGACGATCATGTCGCAGGCGAGCGCCAGCTCGCAGCCGCCGCCGAGCGCGTAGCCGGCGACCGCGGCCACGATCGGGGTCCGCACGGCGGCGATCCGGCGCCAGAACTCGGCCCCGGAGGCGTCGGCGGGCTCGCCCAGGGCGCGTGCCGCCAGTGCCCGGATGTCGGCGCCGGAGGCGAAGATCTTGTCGGAGCCGGCGATCACGATGCAGCGGACCTCGGGGTCGGTGTCGAAGCGCTCGAGCCCGCTGAGGATCCCCTCCCGCATCTCGGCCGAGAGCGAGTTGCGGGTCTCGGGATGGTTGAGCCGCAGCAGGCCGACGTGGAACTCGTCGACCGTGGCCTCGACGATCGGCGCCGAGTCGGCGTTCATTCGCTCGGCTCGAAGGGCAGCATCGCGTTGATCCCGGTCGCGGCGCGGCCGATGATCAGCTTCTGGATCTGCGAGGTGCCCTCGTAGAGGGTGGTGACGCGGGCGTCGCGCAGGTAGCGCTCGACCGGGTAGTCGTCGACGTAGCCGGCGCCGCCGTGGACCTGGATCGCCAGGTTCGCGCATTCGACCGCGGACTCGGTCGCGTAGAGCTTGGCGACCGAGGTCTCGGTCGTGTTCGGCTTGCCTTCGTCCTTGAGCACGCCGGCCCGGTAGACCAGCATCCGGCTGGCGTCGCGCTTGAGGATCATGTCGGCGATCATCTCCTGGACCAGCTGAAAGCGGGCCAGGGGGACGCCGAACTGCTTGCGCTCCTGGGCGTACTTGACCGAGGCGTCGACGCAGCCGTCGCAGATGCCGACGCAGCCGGCGGCGACGCTGTAGCGGCCGTTGTCGAGGGCGCTCATCGCGACTTTGAAGCCGTCGCCGATCTGGCCGAGCATCGCGTCGTCGCCGACCTCGACCTCGTCCAGCGCCAGCGAGGCGGTGTCGGAGGAGCGCAGCCCGAGCTTGCCGTGGATCTCCTGGGTGGAGAAGCCCTCGCTCGCGGTCGGGACCAGGAAGCAGGCCAGGCCCTTGTGCTTCTTCTCGGGGTCGGTCTGGGCGAAGATCAGCGCCACCTCGGCGAAGTTGCCGAGGCTGATCCACATCTTCTGGCCGCTGATCGACCAGCCGGAGTCGGTCTTGGTGGCGCGGGTGCGGAGGTTGGCGGCGTCGGTGCCGGTGTCGGGCTCGGTCAGGCCGAAGCAGCCGAGCGCCTCGCCCGAGCAGAGACGCGGCAGCCATTGCTGCTTCTGCTCCTCGGTGCCCCACTTCTCGATCGAGCCGGCGACCAGCGAGGTCTGGACCGAGACCACGGTGCGGGCGGAGGAGTCGGCGCGGCCGACCTGCTCGACGATCAGGCCGTAGCCGATGTAGTCGAGGCCGCGGCCGCCGTACTCTTCGCTGACCGGGGCGCCGAGGTAGCCCACCTCGCCGAGCTTGCTCGCCAGCTCGCGGTCGAAGCGGGCGGCGCGATCGTTCTCTTTGACCCGCGGCTCGATCTCCTTGTCGGCGAATTCGCGCGCCGCTTCGGAGATCAGTCGCTGCTCGTCGCTCAGCTGGAAGTCCATCTCGGTCCTATCTCTCGAGTTGCTGTCGTCTTTTGTTCCGCAGGGTGGTACAGAAGACGACAGCAACGCTTGGTCATCACAGTTCTCGAAGCTCGCGACCGAGGGTCTCGGCGAAGGCGCGCTGAGCCTCCGTCGTGCGTGGGCCGGGGGCGGCCGCGAGGTCGGCGCCGTCGATCGCGGCGACGGCCTGGATCTCGCGCGTGGTCGAGGCAAGGAAGGCCTCGGAGGCGGTGCGCAGGTCCTCCACGTCCCAGCTTCCCTCGGCGACGTCGAGCGCCTTGATCAGGCGGTCGCGGGTGATCGACTCGAGCACGCCGTCGTCGAGCGCCGGCGTCCGCAGCTCGCCGCCTGCCGCGACCCAGAAGATCGCCGAGGTCGGCGGCTCCAGCACGGTGCCGTCGGGGCGGACCAGCACGGCCTCGTCGGCGCCGCGGCCTTTCGCCAGCCGGCTGGCCTGCATGTTGGCCGCGTAGGAGAGCGACTTGACGCCGTTGAGGATCATGGTCGGGTTGTAGGTGACGGTCGCCAGCGTCAGCGTCTCGCCGTGGTTGGGGATCGGCTCAGTGGCCGCGATGCGGCGCCCGCCGCGGGTGACGATCAGGCGCAGCTGCCCGTCGACTGGGCCGGCGGTCTCGAGCAGCGCCGCGATCTCCCGCTCCAGCGCCGCCCGGTCGAACTCGAGCTCGATTGCGGTGGCGGAGCGGCCGAGCCGGTCGAGGTGATCGACCAGGGCGAACGGCTTGCCGTCGTAGAGGCGGATCACCTCGAAGGCGCCGTCGCCCCGGTAGAGGCCGTCGTCCTTCATCGGCACCATCGCCTCGGCGGTCGGGGTTACCGTCCCGTCGACGCTGGCCAGCTCTGTGAAGCCCGGAGTCACCGCTGGCGAGGCTACCTGAGACGGCTGGGCGGTTACCCGCGTTTGGTCTGGAAGGTGCAGCTCTGGGGGTGGCTGCCCGTATAGCAGCGGGTGCTGACCCGCCTGAACACGAAGTGATTGTCCCAGCCGACGGCATTGTTCTTCAGCACGTAGAAGACGGTGACGTCGGCGAAGTAGATCCTGGAGCCGTGCAGCCAGGCCAGTTCGCACTTGATCCGTGGCGAGCTCAGCCGGTCGCAGCGACCGCGCAGCCCGCGGCTGCGGATGAAGAGGTTGCCGAGTTCGGTCCTCAGCACGCCGCCGACGAAGCCCTCGGCGCTTTCGCGGCTCAGAGCCGGCAGGCGTGGCTTCAGGATCGGCGGCGGGCCGCCGGCTTCGATCGCCGCGACCCATTCCGCGGCCCAGGTCGAGACGGTGTCGACGCGGGTGAAGACGTTGGGCAGGCGGGTGTCGCAGTCGGGGGCGCCGGTGCTGGTGATCCCGATCTCGACCGGCGAGCCGTCGGCGCGCTGGGCGATGGCGGGGCCACCGCTGTCGCCGAAGCAGCCGCCGTTCTTGTGGTCGGGCGAATCGGTCGTGCACATCTGCAGAGCGCTCGAGTAGGGCGGGTTGAAGGAGCGCGTCTGCCGCTTGCAGGCGGCCCCGCCGAGGACCACGGTGGAGGTGGTCCGCAGGGTTTCAGGGGCGGACCTGGCGGTGGGCTTGGTCAGTCCCCATCCGGCCAGGAGCACCTGCGCACCTCCCGCGTAGAGGGCGTTGTCGGCGACGCCGGCGAGGGGGAGCGGCGGCGCCGGGGTGGGGCTCGAGAGCACCAGCAGCGCCGCGTCGCCGTGGGTGTTGCCGGGGTCGAAGCCCGGGAAGACGTGGGTCTCGCTGACCTCGAGGACGTTGCCGGTGGCGTCCTGACGGGGCGTGGCCCGACCGGTGGCGACCTTGTAGTCGCCGGCGGGGGTGAAGCCGCCGACGTCGAGGTCCTCGACGCAGTGGGCGGCGGTGAGCACGACCCGCGGCGCGATCACGGTGCCGGTGCAGGCGAAGCCTTCTTCCTTGCCGGTCTGGGCGGCGATGTAGGCGAGCGAGGGGAAGGCGTCGATCGAGGCGACGTCGCCGCCGATGATCGAGGCGTGGGCCGCGGGCGAGGCGGTCGCGCCGGCGGGGACCAGCAGGACGGTCAACAGCGCGCAGAGGGCTCCGAGCAGGGCCGGTTGCTTCTTCCAGGAGCCTCTCCCCGACTTCATCGAGCCGGAGGCTAGTGGTTTCGAGCGCTCAGGGTTCTTAGACGGTCTCGAAGACCGTCGCCAGGCCCTGGCCGACGCCGACGCACATGGTCGCGACGCCGTAGCGGCCGCCGCGGCGGCGCAGCTCGCGGACGAGGGTGCCGGCGAGGCGGGCGCCGGAGCAGCCGAGCGGGTGGCCGAGCGCGATCGCGCCGCCGTTGACGTTGAGGCGCTCCTCCTCGGTCCCGAGCTCGCGGGCGCTGGCCAGGACCTGGGAGGCGAAGGCCTCGTTGAGCTCGACCAGGTCGATCTGGTCGATCGTGAGGCCGGCGGCGGCGAGGGCGCGGGGCACGGCCGCGACCGGGCCGATGCCCATGTAGGCGGGGTCGACGCCGGCGACGCCGGTGGAGACGACGCGGGCCAGGGGCTCGGCGCCGAGCTCCGCGGCGCCCGCCTCGGAGGCGATCAGCAGGCAGGCGGCACCGTCGTTGAGGGTCGAGGCGTTGCCGGCGGTGACCGTGCCGCCCTCGCGGAAGACCGGGCGCAGCGCGGCCAGCTTCTCGGCGGAGGCGTCCGGGCGCGGTCCCTCGTCGGCCTCGACCAGGACGGTCTCGCGCCCCCGTGGGGCCTCGATCGGGACGATCTCCTCGGCCAGCAGCCCGGCCTCGGCCGCGGCGACCGCGCGCTGGTGGCTGCGCAGGGCGAAGGCGTCCTGGTCCTCGCGGCTCACCCCGTAGCGCTGGGCGACGTTCTCGCCGGTCTCGCCCATCGACTCGGTCGAGACGCCGAGCTCGGCCATGCGCGGGTTGATCATGCGCCAGCCGAGGGTGGTGTCGTGCATCGTCTGCGGGCCGCGGGGGAGGGCGCGCTCGGGCTTCTCGACCACCCAGGGCGCCCGGCTCATCGACTCGACGCCGCCGGCCAGGTAGAAGTCGCCTTCGCCGAGCTTGACCGCGCGGGCGGCGCAGTTGATCGCCTCCAGACCGGAGGCGCAGAGGCGGTTGACGGTGGCGCCGGGGACGCTCTGGGGCAGGCCGGCGAGCAGCGCCGCCATCCGCGCCACGTCGCGGTTGTCCTCGCCGGACTGGTTGGCGGCACCGAAGTAGACGTCGACGATCCGCTCGGGATCGACGCCGGTGCGCTCGACCACGGCGGCGATCGTGTGGGCGGCGAGGTCATCGGGGCGGACGCCGGAGAGGGCGCCCCGATAGCCGCCCATCGGCGTGCGCAGGGCCTCGATCACATATGCGTCTGCCATCGCCGGGAACCGTATCCTGGTGAGGTGCTGTACATCCTGGGGACCCTGGCAGTACTGGCGTTCATGGTCGGCGTGCTGCTGCTCGTCGGCCACTTCTACCCGGGCTCGTCCGCCGACCTGGTCGACTGGAAGCCGACCCGCTCGCCCGAGGTCGAGGCCCAGAACGAGATCGACGACATCCGCCAGATGATGGAGGCGCAGAACGAGATGCGCCGTCGTCGCGGCGCCCCGGAGATGACCGAAGCGGACCTGCGGCGCAAGGTCGCCGAAGACGAGCAGCTGCGCTTACGCGGCCGCGGCCCGTTCGAATCGGCCTAGGGCTGGGTCGCCAGCTCCGGTGCGGCGCGCTTCGACGGCGCGCCCACGGGACCGAAGGCTGCCGCCAGGCCCGCCGTGCCCAGGCCCGCCGCGAGCGAGAACCACCAGCCGCGGCGCAGGCCGGCGAGCAGGTCGCCCCCCTGCACGGAGTCGTTGAGCAGGGCGACGAGGACGGCGACGCCGATCGCGGCGCCGAGCTGGCGGGCCATGCCGAAGACCGCGGTGCCGGTGGCGAAGCGGTCGGGAGGGAGCGTCGCGGCGGCGACCGCCGGCAGCGTGCCCAGCGTCATCCCGACCCCGGCCCCGCCGAGCATGAAGCCGGGCAGGAAGGTGGTCGCGTATTCGGGGGTCGAGCCGACCGTGGCGAGGATGTAGGCGAAGCCGGCGGCGAAGGTGAGGCCGCCTGCCACGGCGACCGGGCGCTGGCCGATCCTGCCGCCGAGGCGCCCGGACGGGACCGAGAAGGTCGCCGCCATCAGCGGCCCGGGGGAGAGGGCGAGCCCAGCTTTCAGGGAGGAGAAGCCCCAGAGTTCGGTCAGCAGCAGAACTCCCCCGAGCAGCATCGCCCCGAAGCCCGCGAAGAAGACGGCGGCGGCGAGGTTGGCGAGGGCGAAGGAGCGGACCCGCAGCAGCGGCAGCTCGATCACCGGCGCGTGGTGGTGGGCGGAGCGATAGACGAAGGCGACGATCAGCGCCGCGGCGCCGGCAAACGAGGCGAGGGCGCGCGGGTCGGCCCAGCCCCACTCCGGGCCCTTGACGATCCCGAGCGTCAGCAGGGCGATCCCCAGCGCCAGCTCGGCGGCGCCGAGCAGGTCGGGGCGGCCGTCGTCCGGTTCGCGGATCTCATCCAGGGAACGGATCGCGACGATCGCGGTGACGATCCCGATCGGCACGTTGACGACGAAGATCCAGCGCCAGCTCAGCTCGACGAGCAATCCGCCGATCGGCGGGCCGAGCGCGGCGGCGACGCCGCCGACCGCCGACCAGATCCCGATCGCCAGGGTCCGCTGCTCGACCGGGAAGGCGGGCAGGATCAGGCCGAGGGTGGTCGGCAGCATCATCGCCCCGCCGGCCGCCTGCAGGACCCGCGCCGCGACGAGGACGTCAAGCGAGGGGGCGAGCGCGCAGAGGGCCGAGGCGCCGGCGAAGAGCAGCAGCCCGGAGACGAAGACGCGCTTGCGGCCGACCCGGTCGGCGATGCGCCCGGCGGGGACCAGCAGGGCGGCGAAGACGATCGCGTAGGCGTTCAGGACCCAGGAGAGGCTGGGCAGGGAGGCGCCGCTGAAGTCCCTGGCCATGTCGGGGAAGGCGATGTTGACGATGAAGAGATCGAGACTGGCCATGAAGAGGCCGACCGAGGTGATCGTGAGGACCTTCCAGCGCTTCTCCATGCCCGCTCCGTCCAGTCGCTTGCAATTCGCAAGGCACGGTAGCAGAGCTGGCTTGCAAAAGAAAAGTAACTGGCTAGACTGGCTTTATGGCAATCAAGGCCTTCGCCGATCTCAACTGCTCCGTGGCCCGGCCGCTCTCCTTCCTCGGCGAGCGCTGGGCGCTGCTGGTCCTGCGCGACCTCTTCCTCGGCCGCCGCCGCTTCGACGAGATCCAGGACTCGCTGGGGGTGGCGAGCAACGTGCTCAGTCAGCGGCTCGCGAGCCTGGTCGAGGAGGGCATCGCCGAGCGCCATCGCTACAGCGAGCATCCGGAGCGCTTCGAATACCGCCTGACCGAGAAGGGCCGTGACCTGCAGCCGGTGCTGCTGGCGATGCTGGCCTGGGGCGACCGCTACACCGCCGGCCCTGCCGGGCCGCCGCTGGAGACCGTCCACGACGGGTGCGGCAAGCCCTTCCACATGGTCTCGACCTGCTCGGAGTGCGGCGCCGAGGTCGATTCCCGCCACACCCACAGCCGCCCCGGACCGGGGGCGACCGACGAGCAGCGCCGCCGGGCCGAGGCGCAGAAGCAGCGCGCCGCCGAGCGCCGGGCCGCGTAGCCTCGGGCCCTTGGCGCGAGCGCTGATCATCGGCTGTGGCCGCCGTGGCAGGGAGCTGGGGCAGCGGCTCCTGGCGGAGGGCTGGGCGGTGCGCGGAACCAGCCGCCGGGCCGAGGGCCTGGCGGCGATCGAGGCGGCCGGGATCGAGCCGGCGCTCGCCGATCCCGACCGGGTCGGCACCCTGGTCGAGCTGGTCGGCGACGTCGCCGTCGTCTTCCACCTGCTCGGCTTCGCCACGGGCGAGCCCGAGGGGCTGGCGGCGGTCCACGGGCCGCGGCTGGAACGGCTGCTGGAAAAGATCGTCGACACGCCCGTGCGCGGCGTCGTCTACGAGGCGGTCGGCAGCGTCGACGCCGCCGTGTTGGCGGGCGGGGTGGAGCTGGTGGAGACCGCTTCGCGGACCTGGCGAATCCCGGCCGAGATCGTCAGCAGTGCACCGGCGGACCCCGCCGAGTGGTCTCAAGAGATGGTGGATTTGGCTCTGGGCCTGCTGTCGCCGGCCCGCGAAGTCAAATAGTTAAACTCGGATAGGAATTTAGGTAGATCTGAAGACACGCGAGAGGGGCATCCGATGGGACTGCAGCTTGGCGACGTAGCACCGGACTTCGAGGCCAACACGACCGAGGGCCCGATCAAGTTCCACGACTGGATCGGCGACTCCTGGGCGGTGCTGTTCTCCCACCCGAAAGACTTCACCCCGGTCTGCACGACCGAGCTCGGCTACATGGCGAGCATCGAGCCCGAGTTCGCCAAGCGCGGGGTCAAGATCATCGGCCTCTCGGTCGACCCGCTCGACAAACACGAGGAGTGGGTGGACGACATCGAGGCGACCCAGGGCGCGCGGCCGGACTACCCGATCATCAGCGACGCCGACTTCCAGGTCGCGAAGGCCTACGGGATGCTGGCGGCTGACGTCTCCGGCGACCCCGCCGATCGCACCCCGGCCGACAACCAGACGGTCCGCAACGTCTTCGTCATCGGGCCCGACAAGAAAATCAAGCTGATCCTCGTCTACCCGATGACCACCGGGCGCAACTTCGACGAGGTCCTGCGGGTTATCGACTCGCTGCAGCTGACCGCGAACCACAAAGTCGCGACCCCGGCCCAGTGGCAGCAGGGCGAGGACGTGATCATCGCCGGCTCGGTCTCCAACGACCAGGCGAAGGAGATCTACCCGGACGGGTGGGAGGAGCCACGCCCCTACATCCGCATCGTCCCGCAGCCGAAGGGCGACTCAAACTAGCGGTCTGCCTCGAGCGTCTCAGTCGAGGCGCTCGAGGAAGTCGCCGAGGATCCGCGCCGTGGCTCCCCAAATCAGATGCCCCTCCACCTCGTAGGTTGGGGTGCGGATGGGGACGCCGCGGCGGACCAGGCGGCGCATCGCGTAGCCCTCGCGCAGCAGCTCCAGCGAGAAGGTGAGGACGGTCTCGACCTCGCTCGGGTTGGGCACGAGGCCCAGCTCGGCGGGGTGGGCGACGAGGCCGACGAAGGGGTGGACGCGGTAGTCGGTGACGAAGGTCGAGACCGGCGGCAGGGCACCGACCAGCTCGACCCGCGCCGGCTCCAGCGCGATCTCCTCCTGCGCCTCGCGCAGCGCCGTCGTCGTCAGGTCGGCGTCGATCTGGTCCTGGCGGCCGCCAGGAAACGAGATCTCGCCCGCGTGCCGGCGCAGGTCGGCGCGGCGCTCGGTGAAGATCAGCCCGGGATCGTCGGGCCAGCCGTAGAGCGCCAGCAGCACCGCGGCGTTGGTGCCGCCGTGCGCCTCCATCGCCACCGCCTCGGCGGGGGTGAGCAGGCGCCGGGAGAGCTCTTCCATGCCGGGGATCATCGCGCCCGCAGCAGCGCCGGGGCGGCGATCGCGGTGACGACCAGGCCGCCGGCGCCGGCGACGAGGAAGGCGACGCGGGGGGAGGTGGCGTCGACGAGGAAGCCGCCGAGGACCATCGCGATGCCGGTGCCGATGCCGACCGCGGTCGAGGTGAGGCCGTAGACGCGGCCGAGCAGGCGGCGCGGAACGCCCTGCTGGAAGGCGGTGTCGCCGGCGACGATCTCGATGCCGTTGCCGCCGCCGGAGAGGAGCTGGACGACGGCGACGAGCAGCAGCGCCGGGGTAAGGCCGGTCAGCAGGGCGCCTAGCGAGCTGAGCCCGACACCGAGCAGGTAGAGCCGCGGCGCCCCGAAGCCCGAGCCGCGCACGATCGCCAAGGAGCCGATCAGCATGCCGGCGCCGAACGCCGCCGAGATCAGGCCGTAGGCGACCGCGCTGCCACCGAGCGTGTCGCGGACGAGGAAGACGAGGGCGACGTTGTCGATCGAGAGGAAGGCGAACATGAAGAGGATCGTCAGCGTGATCGTGCGGGTGACCGGGTTGGCGAGGGCGTAGCGCAGACCCGTTCGGGCGGAGGCGAAGAACGGTTCGCGCGGCTCGCCGGCCTGCTCGCGCTGCTCCGGCGGCAGGGCCGGGATCCGCCGGGTCAGCAGGGCCGAGAGCAGGAAGGTGGCGGTGTTGAGCGCCATCACCGCGGCGGCGCCGCCGACCGCGAAGAGCACCCCGCCGACCAGCGGGCCGATGCCGACGAAGAGGTTGGCGGCGACGCCGGTGAGGCTGTTGGCCTGGAGCAGCTCGGAGTCCTCGACGAGGGCGGGGACGGCGACGGTGCGGGCGGGGCCGTAGGTCGTCTGCAGGGCCGAGGTCAGCGCCGTCAGGGCGAGGATCGCCGCGAACGGCGGCAGCAAGGCGAGCGCCGCGAAGAGCGCGGCCTGGCCGAGGTCGGCGCCGATCATCAGCCGCCGCAGGTCGACGCGGTCGGCGACGCTGCCGGTGAGCGGGCCGAGCAGGCGCGGGACCGTCTCGGCGATCAGCAGCGCCGCCACCGCGGTGCCGGTGCCGCGGGTCTGCTGGACGTAGAGGACGAGCGCCGTCACCGCCGCGCCGGAGCCGATGTTGGAGAGGGCGAGTGCCGTCCAGAGGGCGCGGAAGCGAGGGCGGTCGCGCAGCAGCGCGAGCGCGCCGGCCATCAGATGATTACTTGGACGGTGCCCCCGTCGACCGACCAGGCGGCGCCGGCCACGTAGGAGGCACGCTCGGAGCAGAGGAAGACGATCGCGGCGGCGATCTCGGCCGGGTCGGCGAGGCGGCCGATCGGGCGCTTGGCGCCGGCTTCGGCCAGCGCTGCCTCGCGGCTCTCGGCACCGCTGAGATCGCGTGATTGGTCGAGCAGGCCGCCCGGGTCCATCCACATCTCCGATTCGGCCGGTCCCGGGCAGACCGCGTTGACGAGGACGCCCTGCTTGGCGTAGCGGTCGGCGAAGAGGCGCGAGAGCGAGAGCTCGGCGGCCTTGGCGACCGAGTACTCCGGCATCGCCGCGGAGGGGCGCTTGCCGGCGGTCGAGCAGACGTTGACGACCCGTCCCCAGCCGCGCTCGGCCATCGCCGGGGCGGCGGCCCGCATCGCCCGCAGCGGCGCCATCACGTTGAGCTCGTACTGGGCCCGCCAGTCCTCGTCGGGGACGTCGTCGAGGTCGCGCCAGGAGGCGGCGCCGGCGTTGTTGACGAGCACGTCGAGGGACCCGAAGTACTCGCTCGCGGTGGCGAGCATGCGCTCGCCGGCGTCGGCGAGGGTGACGTCGAGGGCGAGTACGGCGGCCCGACCGCCGGCTTTGGCCCCGGCCCCGACCGCCTCTTCCTGCACCTCGCGCAGCCGTTCCTCGCCGCGGGCGACCAGCAGCACGTTGGCGCCCTCGGCGCAGAGGCCGATCGCGGTCTCGCGGCCGATGCCGCGGCTGGCGCCGGTGACGACGCAGCCGCGCCCGGCCAGGCCGAGGTCCATCTACGCCGCCTCGAGCCGCTCGGTGACCGTGACCGAGGCCTCGCCGACCAGCACCTTGTGGACCGGGCATTTGGCCGCGACCCGGAGCAGCAGCTGGCGCTGCTCCTCGCTCAGCCGCTGCGGCAGCTTCAGGGCCACCGCGTAGGTGGAAGGCACGGGGCCGTCGTAGGCGACGTCGACGTCGACCTCGATCGCGCCGACGTCCCAGCCTTTGCGGTCGGCGTACATCTCGACCGTGATCGCGGTGCAGCCGGCGAGGCTGGCGGCGAGCAGCTGGGTCGGGCGCGGGCCGGTGTCGGTGCCGCCGCGGTCCTCGGGCTCGTCGACCACGAGCGTGTGACCGCCTTCGAGGTCGACCTCGTGGGCGAAGCCCGCGGTGCGGCGGGCGACGATCCTCACGCCATCAGCCCTTGCCCCGGCCCTCGAACAGGGCCGGGTCGTCGACGTCGGCCCAGCGGGCCATCGCGTAGGCGAGGTCGGAGGCGCGGTTGACGAAGTGGATCACGGTCTCGCCGTTGAGCTCGCCGGCCTCGGCGAGGGCGGAGATGCGGCGCTCGGCGCGGCGGACGACGGTGCGGGCGACGTCGAGCTGGGCGGAGAGCGGGTTGCCGCCGGGGATGACGAACTTGGGCGGCAGCGTCACCTCGTCCATGTAGCGGTCGATCAGCCGCTCGAGCTCGGCGACCATCGGCTCGGTGACCCGGCTGACGCCGTCTTCGAGCCGCGGCGAGGCCTCCGGCGCGGTCGCCAGTTCGGCCCCGGCGACGAAGAGGTCGTCCTGGAGGCGGAGGATGTCGGCGGCCAGCTCGGCGTTCTCCGGGCCGCAGAGGGCGCGGGCGACGCCGAGCAGCGAGCAGGCCTCGTCGAGCGAGCCGTAGGCCTCGGTGCGGCCGTGGTGCTTGGGGACGCGGCCGCCGTACCAGAGCGAGGTGGTCCCGTCGTCGCCCTTCTTCGTGTAGATCTTGACCACGGCCCGATCCTACGCGGCGCGCTCAGCGGACCGGGTTGAAGGCGATCCCGGTCATCACCTTGGGGAAGAAGTAGGTCGACTTCGGCGGCATGTTCTCGGCGGTCGCGGCGACCGCGCGGACCTGCTCGACGGGGACCGGCCGCTGGATGAAGGCGACGTCGAACTCGCCGCCCTCGACCATCGCCAGGGCGTCGGGGACGCTCTTGGCGTACTCGAGCCCGCGGCGCTCGTCGATGTCCTCGTCGCTCATCCCGGCCAGGCCCTTGAGGACGAGCGTCTCGAGGATCGCCGAGTCGAGGCGGCGGTAGGGCTCCGGCTTGCCCTCGAGCCGGCGGTCGAGGGCGGCCACGTCCTTCAGCCGCAGGCGGATGGCCTGCTTGTGGAAGTTGTCGTAGAGGCCGAAGACGCCGACGCCATCCACGCCGGCCGGGTCGATCTCGGCGACCGCGACCTCCTCGATCTCGAACAGCTCGCGGAGGCCGCCGCCGAGCCGGCGCTGGCGCTCGGGGTCGGCGGCGAAGCCGGAGAGCAGGCGGTGGGTGGGGAAGACGGTGAGGCCGGGGTCGTCGAGCCCGGTCAGCGCCATCAGCGTGTAGTTGTGCGGTCCCTCGCCGCCGATCTCGTCGCGGTAGGCGCGGGCGGTCTCGTAGCGGTGGTGGCCGTCGGCGATCAGCAGCTCGGCCCCGGCCAGGCGCTTGGTCACCGCCGCGTGGACGGCGGGGTCGGTCACCCGCCAGACGCGGTTGACGGTGCCGCTCTCGTCCGTCGCCTCGCCCCAGGGCTCGGTGCCGAGCGCCGGCTCGACCAGCGGCCAGGCGTCCTCGCTGCTCAGCGAGAAGATCGGCGAGAGGTTGTAGCCGGTCGCGCGGGTCAGCTCCAGGCGGTCGAGCAGCGGCCCTGGATGGGTGCGCTCGTGCGGGCGGATGCCACCGCTCTCGTAGTCCTCCACCCGCACCCGGGCGAGGATCGCGTGGCGGCTGTGGGCGGAGCCGTCGGGGGCGGTGTAGTCCTGGGTCAGCGCCCAGAGCGAGGGCTCCGCGTCGGCGACCAGGGCGCCGTCGGCGCGCCAGGCGTCGAGCGTGCGCGCCGCCCCCTCGTAGGGGTCGCCATCGGGATCGCTCGCCGGGTCGGCGGGGTCGAACGGCTTCGGCAGGTCGATCGCGACCGCGTTGTAGGGCGAGCGCTCCAGCAGCGCCGCCCGCCCGGCGGCGTCGATCACGTCATAGGGCGGGGCGGCAACCGCATTCAGCGAACCGACCACGCCGAGGTCGTAGTGCAGCGCCTGGAACGGCTGGACATCCGCCATGGGATCTCACTCTAGACTGACCCGGTCGGGGTGTGGCGCAGCCTGGTAGCGCGCGGCCTTTGGGTGGCCGAGGTCCTCGGTTCGAATCCGGGCGCCCCGACTTATCTGCGTCTGGTTCCTTCGCCGCTGAGCTGGACCGCGAGGCCGGGTTGCGCGTCGTCGGCGCGAACGATCGAGACCGACCCGGTCTGCGGCCCGACCACGGTCGGGCGGAAGCTGACGACGAAGATCCGCGATCGCCCGGGGCGGAGGCGGAAGTGGACGCCGTCGGGTGCCGCCCCGGGCAGCGAGAACGGGCCGCCGGAGGTCTGGATGACGCCCTCGACGGGGGCACTCTTCCTCGGCCCGTTGTTGCGAACCAGGATCAGGCGCCGGGCACGGTGGCCGACGCGGACGCGGCCGAAGTAGCGGCCGGCGGGCGAGACGGCCAGCGGGCCCCCCGCGGGCGGCAGTGAGGTCGGCGCGACCGTGACGATGCCGGCGTCGGCCGTCCCTGGCTGGCCGATGTCGTCTTCGGCGACGATCTCGATCGCGTACTGCCTGGCGGTGGGGTCGGCGTTGCCCGGCACGTCGAAGACGCCTTCGAATTGGCTCGAGCTGATCGGTTCCATCTCGATCTGGAAGCTGGTGCCGCCGGGCGGGGTGACGGTCGCGTGGACGGAGGAGACCGAGCGGTTGTCGGTCGCGGTGGCGCGGATCTTCACCGGGCCGCCGCTCGCGGGGAGCTGGCGCGGCGTCACCGTCGGGTCGGAGACGAACGGCGCTTCGTCGAACTGCGGCTGCGCTTCGACGTCGATCCAGCCGATCAGTTCCAGGGCCGAGGCGCCGTTGGTGTCGGAGGCCTGGATTTCGACGCCGTAGCTGACCTGCGAGTCGGTGTAGTTCGGCGGCACGTTGACGCTGCCGCTGTAGGTCGCGACGCCCTCCGGGGAGATTTTCGAGGGGATCAGCAGGACGTTTTCCCAGATGCCGTTGGGCCCGTAGATCGCGGCGTAGGCCATGCTCACGCCGAAGTCGTCTTCGACGTCGACGTCGATCGAGACCGTGCCCCCCTGGTAGGGCAGGCCGCCGGGGCTGACGACGCCGTTGGAGATGACCGGAGGCGTGTCTTCGCCCCCGCCTTCAGCCGCGGTGGAGCGGCTCGGTCCGAGCAGGAGCGCGCTCAGGAACAGGAGCAGGGCGGCGAGCAGCAGCCGCTGGTGCTTCGACTCGATCGCCGACGATCCCGACATGACATCCCCCCAGTGGACGGGGCGCCCCACGCGCCCGATCCGGCGACTATACATCCGGGGCAGGAGGCCGATCCAGATCGGCGAACCCGTCTGTTCCGTGGCCAAACTGGACGTTTGTTCGATGGGTTAACAGGGGAATGCGGTCGATAGGTGCGGGGATGATCAACGAGGGAGACAACATTGAGCGCCGCGTTGAGCGGGCTGTGTTCGAAACCGACCGGCACCTCATCGTCGGTGACGTGACCCTGCCCCCGGCCGGCTACCAGAGCCGGTTCTCCGACTCTCTCAACCGCGGCGACCTGCAGTTCGTCTCGCTGACGAACGTGGAAATAACCTCGCTGCTCGACGGCAAGGTCAGCGAGCGCCCCTTCGTCGTCATCTCCAAGACGCACGTGCGTCTCTCCTATCCCTACGCCCACTGACCCGGCGGGCACGCCGCTGCGTCAGGCGTTGGCGCGGCGAGCTCGATCGCGACTCGCGTAGGAGCCGAGGTCGATCACGAAGGCGAGGATGACGATGAACCACTCGAAGCCGGAGACCCGGTTGGAGCTGCTCCACATCACCGCGTAAGCGAGCGTCGTCCAGGGCAGCAGGAAGAAGCCGAGGAAGGGCACGAACCAGCTGTCGAAGGCGCGGCTGAGCAGGTCGCTGAAGAGCCAGAGGGCGAACAGCGCCAGCCGCGGCGAGATGAAGGCGAAGAGGACGAGGAAGCAACCCACGGGGAAGACCGTACCCGGTTGTCCGGGTCTCAGCCGAGAGTGAGGTCGACGCTCGCTCCGGGCTCGAGTTTTCGGCCGGCCCTCGGTTGTTGACGGATGACCCGAGCGGCACGGATGACGGTGCCGGGGCGCGAGCCGATCGTCCCGGGCTCGCAGCTTGCCCGGCGAAGGGTGGTCTCGGCCTGTCTCAGCGTGCGCCCGATCAGCATTGGCACCACGCATGCCGCGAACCCAAAGCGCCCTGCGCGGCTGGTTCCAGCTGCCGTCGTCACCCGCACTCGGGCCGGCCCGAGCATCTGACTGGCCGGGACGACGGCGGTGATCAGATGCGGTGACCGGAGCCGAATCTGGTGAGCTCGGCGAGCTCCGAATCTGACCTCCGTAACCCCGATCAGGTCGTCCCCGGATATCCACACCCTCGTTCCGCCTTTGAATGATCCACTCCTGGGCGTGATCGAGGTGATCGTCGGCGGGGGCTCGACTTCGGCGTTGAACTCGAGCTCGCGTTCCGGTTTCAGTGCCGTGTAGCCAAGGGTCGCCCCATCCGCCAAAGACGGTATCCAGCTGGCGAAGGATGATCCTGCACCCGGAAGCGCGACGTCGATCCTGGCTCCGGCGCTCATGTCCAGGCCGATCGTGTCGCCTGCGCGGATCCGAAGGGGCTGAAGCGGTCGCGGCCTTTCTCCGAACGAGACCGGAGGGCTTGACGCCACCGCGGCGTAGATGCTGCCGCCGAGCGGATGGAGCACCCTGAGCGCGTAGGACCCCCCTTCGCCGCCAGCCACCCGGAACCCGATCACCGCTCCACTGATAGGTGATACGACGTTCGCGCCTGGCTCGGCCAGTGCAGTGTTGACAAACGTCCCAGCCGATCTGAACCTGACTTCCACATTGGTAGGTGGCAAAGGGCTGCCCACGGTGATCGGCTCGGCCCTGGCGGTGCCTGAAAGCACGACCAGCACCAGCACGAACGCGATCCCCCACCCACCAAGCCGCATACTTCTCCTGATTCGTCGTATGACTGCCTCCTTGTCGATCATAGGCGTGCGTAGAGGACGACTGAGCGAACGGAGGAATTCGATGGCTGAGAAGTGGACGGCGGCGGACATTCCCGATCAGAGCGGGCGGACCGCGGTCGTCACCGGCGCCAACAGCGGGCTCGGGCTGGCGGCGGCACGGGCGCTGGCCGCGGCCGGGGCGGAGGTGGTGCTGGCCTGCCGCGACCTGGAGAAGGGAGAGGAGGCGCTCGCGTCGATCCGCAAGGAGGTCCCCGACGCCTCGCTGACCCTGGAGGAGCTCGATCTCTCCAGCCTCGCCTCGGTCCGCGCCTTCGCCGCGCGCTTCGCCGGCGAGCGCGACGGCCTCGACCTGCTGATCAACAATGCCGGCGTGATGGCACCGCCGCGGCGGCGTACCGCCGACGGCTTCGAGCTGCAGTTCGGCACCAACCACCTCGGCCACTTCGCCCTCACCGGCCTGCTGCTGGGCGGGATGCGGGGGAGGGAGGACGCGCGGGTGGTCACGGTCAGCAGCACCGCCCACAAATTCGGCCGCATCGCCTTCGACAACCTCGGCGGCGAGCGTCGCTACTTTCGCTGGCGCGCCTACGGGCAGTCGAAGCTCGCCAACCTCCTCTTCGCCCGCGAGCTCGACAAGCGGCTGCGCGCCGCCGGCTCCCCGGTCAAGAGCCTCGCCGCCCATCCCGGCTACGCGTCCACCAACCTGCAGACCGCGGCGGCGCCGCTGCTCGACCGCGCCGTGATGCAGGTGACCAACCTCCTCGTCGGGCAGAGCCCGGAGATGGGGGCGCTGCCCGAGCTCTACGCGGCGACGCGGCCCAACCTCGACGGCGGCCTCTTCATCGGCCCCGACGGCTTCGAGGAGCAGCGGGGGCACCCGCGGGTCGTCGGCTCGACCGCGGCCGGTCGCGACGAGGCGGTGGCGGCGCGGCTCTGGGACGTCTCCGAAGAGCTGACCGGCGTCAGCTACGAGTTCGCCTAGTTCACCGCCTCGTTAGACCTCTGGCGTAGCCTCAGTGGCAAGGAGGAAACGACATGAACAGACTCGGAAAGCTGATGACGATGCTGAACCCTGAGAAGACGAAGATGCCCGCCCCGGAGGACGCGCTGCCCGGCCGCAGCGAGCCGGCCTTCGCGGTTCCCGCCACCAATGCGGTCCTGGGCACCCCGCTCGAGCCGCCTTTCCCGGAGGGGATCGAGACGGCCTACTTCGCGCTCGGCTGCTTCTGGGGCGCGGAGCGGCTGTTCTGGGAAATGGACGGCGTCTACACGACGGCGGTCGGCTACCAGAACGGGACCACCCCGAACCCCACCTACGACGAGGTCTGCTCGGGCCGGACCGGCCACGCCGAGGCGGTGCTGGTCGCCTTCGACCCGGCCAAGGTCTCCTACGCGGACCTGCTCAAGGTCTTCTTCGAGGAGCACGACCCGACCCAAGGGATGCGCCAGGGCAACGACGTCGGCACCCAGTACCGCTCGGGCATCTACTACGCCAACGACGCCCAGAAGGCGACGGCGGAGATGGCGAAGGCCGCCTACGACGCCGATCTGCGCGCCGCCGGCAAGGAGCCGGTGACGACCGAGGTCGAGCCGGCCGGGCCCTTCTACTACGCCGAGGAGCCGCACCAGCAGTACCTGCACAAGGTGCCGAACGGCTACTGCGGCCTGGCCGGGACCGGGGTCACCTGCCGCATCCCGACGCCCGCCTCGTAGCCGCGGCGATGTGCCGCGGGCGCGGCGAATAGCATCCCGCGCCCGTGGCACCCTCCTTCGGCTCCTACATAGGCGGCTGCCTCGCCGTAATCGGCATCGTTGCGGCGTTAGGCCTCGGCGGCTACTGGCTGCGACGCTGGATCGTGCCGGAATTCTCCGGGGCGCTGGCGCGGCTGGCCGAGGCGACGATCGCGGTCGGGCTGCTGGTCGTCTCGCTGGAGATCCTCGGCACGATCAGCCAGCTCTACCTGGGCTGGATCGTCGTCTTCTGCATCGCCGTCGGGCTCGGAGCGGCCGCGCTCGGGCGGGCCAAGGCGCCGCGCGACGGCCAGGAAGTGCCGGCGCCGAAAGTGGGGACCGCGGCCCTGGTGATCGCCCTGGCCGTCGCCTCTTTCACCGTCGCCGAGTGGACCTTCCCCTCCCAGCTCAACCTCGACCTGGGGATGTTCGGCGGCGACACCACCTGGTACCACATGCCCTTCGCGGCGGGGATCGCCCAGGAACACTCGACGGTCCACCTCAACTTCACCGACCCGCTGCGACTCGCCGCCTGGTTCTACCCACAGAGCAGCGAGCTGATCCACGGCGCCGCGATTGTCATCTTCAAGAGCGACTGGCTCTCGCCGCTGATCAACCTCTTCTGGCTGGCGATCGCCCTGCTCGCCGCCTGGTGCGTCGGCCGGCCCTACAAGGTCGGCCCGGCGACGCTGGTCGCCGGCGCGATCGTGTTGGACGCGGGGGTGATGATCGAGACCCAGCCCGGCGAGGGGCGCAACGACATCATGGGCCTGGCCTTCCTGATCGCCTTCGCCGCCTTCCTCATCAACGGCCACCAGCGGCGCGCGCCCGCGGCCGGGGTGGTGCAGGACGCGCCCGAGAGCGACGCGCCACTGCTCGACAAGGGTCCCCTGGTGATGGCCGGGATCGCGGCCGGGCTGGCCGGCTCGGTCAAGTACACGTTCCTGATCCCGGTGGTGGCGATCACGGTCGGGGTCGTCCTCTTCAGCGGCCGCGGCCGCCGCTGGACCACCGCCTGGGTGATGGCGCTGCCGATGCTCGTGGTCGGTGGCTACTGGTACCTGCGGGCGGCGATCAAGACCGGCGGCAACCCGATCCCGATCACCAAATTCGGCCCGCTCAAACTGCCGACGCCGGACCAGATGCCGCTCGACCCGCGGCCGCGCTTCGCCGTCGCCCACTACCTGGGGGAGCCGACGATCTACCGGCGCTGGTTCTTCCCCCAGCTCGACAACGCCTTCGGGCCGCTCTGGCCGCTGATCCTGATCGTCGCCGTGGCGGCGGCGGTCTTCATCGTCGTGCGCTCGCGCAACCGGATCCTGCAGGTGATCGCCGCCGCGGCGCTCGCCACCGCCTTCGTCTACCTGTTCACGCCGCTGACGGCGGCCGGCCAGGACGGCTCGCCGACCGGGTTCTTCACCAACACCCGCTATCTGGTGCCGGGCCTGGTGCTGGCGATGACGCTGCTGCCGATCGCGCGGCCGCTGCGGGCGCCGGACAAGCGCGCCTGGCAGACGCTGCTCTTCTTAGCCGGGGTCTACACGATCACGGTGCTGACCACGCCGCGCTGGTACCCGGGCTACATCTTCGGGACGATCTTCATCACTCTGGCGCTGGTCTGGGTGCCGGCCGGGCTGGTGCTGGGGCGGGTGCGCGGCCACTTCAGTCGCGGGACGGTGGCCGTGGTCGGGGCCTGCGTGCTGCTCTTGGCGGTGGTCCTGGGGCGGGCGCAGCAGGTCCAGTACGCCGACCACCACTACACGAAATCGACCCTGTTCCTGGGCGAAGGTGGGCCCCAGAAAGCGTACGACTTCGCCCGCCGCCAGCAGCACAAGCGGATCGGCATCGTCGGCTCCAGCGAGATCATCTTCGGCCAGTACGGCTTCTACGGCGGGCACCTCAACAACCACGTCAAATACATCGGCGTGCCGGGGCCGCACGGCACCTACCGCCTCGCCACCACCTGCCAGGCCTTCCGCCGCCAGATCAACGCCGGCGACTACGACTACCTGATCATGAGCGAATTCACCCAGGACTCCCCGACCGCCGAATACCGCTACCCGATCTACAGATGGGTGAAGGACGATCCGGCGGTGAAGCTGGTCGTGGCCGAGCCGAAGATCGTGCCCCAGCCCGACTACGTGCTCAAGGTCGACGGCAGGCTCGACCCCGCCACCTGTCCCGCCCAGTAGGGTCGGCGTTCAGGCGAGCGCGTGGGCGCGGACCAGCTCGGCGCTGCGCTCGGGCTGCTCCCACCAGAACATGTGGCCGACGTCCTCGTAGGTTTCGAGCCGGGCGCCGGAGATGAGGCCGGCGACAAGCGGGCCGTTGGGGTAGCCGAGCACGCGGTCGACGGTGCCGTGGATGACCAGCGTGGGGGTGGCGATGCCCGGCAGGCGGGCGCTGGTGTCGTGGGCGGCGATCGCCTGCACCTGCAGCCCGATCGTCTCGCGCGGCGCGGGCAGCGCTTCGGCCATCGCCGTGAAGTCGGCGTAGCGGCTCTCCTCGGCGCGGAAGCCGGGGGAGAGGTTGAGCTCGTACATCGCCCGGAAGACCCGCTGGGCGTCGCCGGAGCCCATAGCTTCGACCAGGCCCTGGAAGTCGGCCGGGTCCATCAGCTGCGAGCCCTCGCCGCCGCAGTAGGTGCAGCCGAGGGTCAGCGAGCGCAGCTTCTCCGGCTGGGCGAGGGCCAGCTCCTGGGCGATCATGCCGCCCATCGAGATCCCCAGCACGTGCGCGCTCTCGATCTCGAGGGCGTCGAGCAGGCCGGCGGTGTCGGCGGCCATCTCGGCGATCGAGAAGGCCTCGGTGACGCGGCCGGAGAGGCCGATGCCGCGGTTGTCGAAGGAGATCACCTCGAAGCTCTGCTCGAGCAGCGAGGAGAACGGCCGTCCCCAGGCCATGTGATTGGCGCTCATCCCCTGGATCAGCAGCAGCGGCTCGCCGCTGCCGGCGCGCTCGTAGTGCAGCTCCGTCCCGGCTAGCTCGACCTTGGGCATGGGTTGAGGCTACGGGATCGGCCTGCGGCGGCCGCGCTGGGCGATTACTTCCCGGCGCGCCAGGTGACGCCGTTCAGGTGCAGGACGCCTGGGTCGCCGGAATTGAAGTGAACTTCCCCGTTGGGTTCGATCGAGATCACCGCGAGCGTGCCACCGTTCCCGACTGCCGGGAAGGTCTGCTGCAGTTCCGGCGCGTACCCGGCCGGCAGTATGAAGATCTGCTGTCCCGTACCGGTGACCCGCGTCACCTCGCCCTGCAGGTGGACTAGCCCCTGGCGATCGACGTAGAAGGCGGCCGGGGGGCGGGTGCTGGCGCTGAAGTTTTCCCATCCGGTGCCGAAGGCCGGTTGACCGGTGTCGCCGACGACGCGCAGCGGTTCCGGTGCAGCGAAGGTCCCGGTGGGTCCCTGCGGACCCTGCGGGCCGGTCGCGCCGCGCTCGCCTTTGGCCCCCGCCGCACCTTTTGCCCCGGTGGCGCCTTTGGCCCCTTTCTGCCCCTTCAGGGTCGAGATCGCGAGCTGGGTCAGCTTGGTCGCTTCGATGCTCGCCCTCTTGATCTTCGGCCCGGTGACCGCCGCGTTCTTGAGCTGTTTGGTGCCGACGCTGTGCTTCCCCAGCTGGCCTGCGGCCATCGCGGCGCCGCCGCCGAGCACCAGGAACAGGCACAGGGTCGAGATCACGTTCGCGTAGGTCAGCTTGCTGCGCAGGGCTCGCATCGATCCTCCGGTTCGGGGTTCCCAGACCGGGTCAGCATGACCGTGCGAGCGGCGTCAACGGCAGAATCGGTCACGACAAGCGAGAATTCAGCAGGACCGAGCCCCCGTAGCTCAGCTGGATAGAGCGCCGGCCTTCTAAGCCGGATGTCGCAGGTTCGAATCCTGCCGGGGGTGCTGATGACCTCGATCCGGTCGCCGCGGCCGACGAGGTTCGACGCCGACGCCCCTGAGGCTCACGGAGACCGGCGGCTGGGCCGCGTCGGCGCGGGTGACGACCACCGAGCCGGTCGCGGGCCCGGCGGCGGCCGGCGCGAACCCGATCGTGAAGGCGCGGGTTTCCCTCGGCGCCAGGACGAATTCGATCTTGCCGCCGACCGCCCCCTCGATCGAGAAGGGCGGGCCGGAGACGGCGATCGAGGCCGCGATCGGGGAGCTGCCGCGGCGACCTTTGTTGCGCACCACCACCCGCCGGGTCGACGCGTGGCCGATCTTTACCCGGCCGAAGAACCTCGCCGTCGGGCGCCGCACGACCAGTTCGCCGCTGGGTGGCGGAGCGATCGGCGCCGCGACCGTGAAGCCGCCGGCGCCTTCGGAGCTGGTCTGGCCGATGTCGTCCTCGGCGTAGACGACGACGGAGTACTGGCTGGGTGCCGGGCCGAGGTTCGCCGGCGCCGGGAAGGTGCCTTCGAAGTGCTGGGAGCTGACCGGTTCCAGCGGGACTTCCAGCTGCGATTTGTCGGGCCGGGTGACGATCGCGAACACGTTGGCGACGGAGCGGTTGTCGCTCGCGTCGGCGGCGATCGTCACCGGCCCGCCCGCCGGGCCGAGCGTGCGCGGGCTCAGCGTCGCGTTCGAGAGGTAGGGGAATTCGTCGAAGGCGGGGGCCGCTTCGACTTCGACTTCCCCCGAGAAGGCGTGTTCGACCGAGCCGTTGGTGTCTTCGGCTTCGATCACCGCGAAGTAGTAGACCGGCGATTCCTGGAAGTTCGGCGGCAGCTGCGCTTCGCCCTCGTAGAGGGTCGCGTTGACGAAGCTGCCGGGCCCGACCGGGTGCATCTCGAAGTACGAGGAGAAGCCTTCGGCGCCGACTTCGCCGTGGACCGAGCGGATGCCGCAGTCGTCTTCGACTTCGCCGCTCAGCACGACGGTCCCGCCTGCGTTGGTGAGGGTCGCCGGGGTGACCTGCCCGCCGCCGATCGACGGCGCCCTGTCTTCGCCGCCGCCGTCTTCGATGCACGCTGACGCGGCGGCCGGGAGCACCAGCAGCAGCGCCGCGAGCAGCGCCAGGCTCCCGATCCCGGTTCGACGCCGCCGCCCTACCCGCTCACCCAGTCCAGACATCGCTCTCCCCCCAGCTCGTTGTGGACTACCTCGACCTTCTGGCCGCCGCAGTTTATTAGCCTTGACGCTGGCATTTGTCATCGCTCAGAAGGAGATGGTTTGCTGCGCCGGGGTGAGGCCGCCGGGGGGCGAAGGCGCTCAGTACCCCGGCGGGTGGCGCACCACGAAGCCGTCGGCCGAGGCCGGGGCGAGGTGCCAGCGGGGGCCGGTCCCCTGCTCGTCGCCGACCGTGTCCCAGCGCAGGCCGGCGATCTCGGCGAAGGTGTGGCCGGCGTTGGCGTAGACGGTGATCCATTTGCCGGGACCGGGGGCGCCCCAGCCCTCGAGGGAGCTGGAGGTGAGCGGTTCCGGGATCAGGCCGCCGCCGAAGAGGGCGAAGCTGACCGAGCCGGAGCAGTCGTAGCCCTGGGAGTAGAAGGAGCCGTGGCCACCGCCCCAGACGTAGGGGCGGCCGACGATCGTGTTGGCGTTGTTGATCACGTCCTTGACCGCCTGCGGGGCGTCGGGCGGGGGCAGGGCGATTCCGGTCAGCAAGATCGAGGTCGAGCCGTTGCCGCCGGCGCGGGTGTGGGCGAAGATCTTCTCGCCGTCGGCGGCGCTGTGGCGCTGGATCGCGGTGCCGTTGGAGCCGGCCGAGGCGGGCGGCATCTTCGACGGGTCGGTCGGGATCGGTGGCGCTTCCGGGGCTTCGTCGGCGGGCGGCGCGCTCGCAGCCGTGGCGGCGTGCGCTTCGATCCTGCGGCGCGCTTCCATCATCGCCAGGCCGTCGCCGAGCGAGCCGATCGCCGCGTCGGTGTGCGTGGCGGAGGCGATCGCGGTGAGGACGGTGCGGCCGAGGGCGCCGAGCCCGTCCGCTTCCGGGCCCCGCTCGGCGGCGCCGGCCGGCGCGCACGCGATCAGCGCGGCGGCCGCGCAGAGCAGGATCGCGGCGGCTGCGCGGAGCTTGCCGCGGCTGCGAATCCGGCTGCTGGAGGAGGTCTGCATGCGATCCCTGTCCCGCTGACACGATAATGACCGCGCGCATGGAGGGAATCCGCATCACCCACGTCGGTGGCCCGACCGTCCTGATCGAGGTCGGCGGCTGGCGCCTGCTGACCGACCCGACCTTCGACGCGCCCGGGCGCAGGTACAACTTCGGCTGGGGGACGAGCTCGCGCAAGCTGGCCGGGCCGGCGATCCCCGCCGACGCGATCGGCCCGATCGACGCGGTCCTGCTCTCCCACGATCACCACGACGACAACCTCGACGACGCCGGCCGGGCGCTGCTGCCCGCGGCCGGGACCGTCGTCACCACGGTGCCGGGGGCGAAGCGGCTCGGCGGCAACGCCCGCGGGCTCGCGGCCTGGGCCTCGACCACGCTGGAGGCGCCCGGCAAGACCCCGATCGAGGTGACCGCGACGCCGTGCCGGCACGGCCCGCCGCTGAGCCACCCGATCGTCGGCGAGGTCGTCGGCTTCGCCCTGCGCTGGGAGGGCCAGGAGCACGGCGTGCTCTGGATCTCCGGCGACACCGTCCTCTACGACGGCGTCCGCGAGGTCGCCGACCGGCTCGAGGTCGACACCGCGATCGTCCACCTCGGCGGCGTCAGGTTCCCCACGACCGGCCCGCTGCGCTACACGCTGAACGCGGCCGAAGCGATCGAGCTCTGTTGCCAGATCCGTCCCCGCACCGTGATCCCGATCCACTACGAGGGCTGGAAGCACTTCCGCCAGGGGCGCGACGCGATCGAATCCGAGTTCGCGACCGCGCCCGAGAGCTTCCGCACAAGCGTGCGCTGGCTGCCGATCGGCGACGCGGTCTCGCTCTAGGTGTTCTGGTAGAGCGGGCCGTCGCCGCCCTCGGGCGGGGTGAGGCGGCCGCCCTTGGCGGTGATCGCGCCGCACTGGACGCAGTTGGTGTAGTTGACGATCACGTC
>Ga0105242_10000073_pt1 | contig 70378 bp, 111 predicted proteins | sample KBSM24metaG_FD_81521 | JGI IMG/M metagenome (GOLD analysis project Ga0105242, IMG submission 81521) | Miscanthus rhizosphere microbial communities from Kellogg Biological Station, Michigan, USA - KBS M2-4 metaG | ecosystem: Host-associated > Plants > Roots > Rhizosphere > Soil | place...
ACGAGGCGCTGCGCATCATCGAGGACAACGAATGGGAGTCATCGGTGTCCTACATTCGCGAGGTCGCAGACCGTGAGGCCCGCGACGCTGCCCACGACGCCCATGAGCGACACGTCAACCTCAAAGCATCGTGCTACCTGTGCCGCATCGAAGCGGGCGCGCAGACCGATCGCCTAGAACCCGACGACGACACCGAATGCGGCTGCGGGCACACGTTCGCGGAGCATGATCCGACCGGGCAATGCACCGGCACGGGTGCCACGCTTGACCCGATCTACGGCATCCCACCCGATGAGGAGTGCGCCTGCTCCGCGCTCGTGGCGGACGTACAGTGAAAGTCTTGATCGCTTGCGAGTTTTCGGGCATCGTGCGCGATGCCTTCCTCGTCCGCGGGCACGACGCTATCTCGTGCGATCTGCTCCCGAGTGAGCGACCCGGACCGCATATCCAGGGCGACGTGCTCGATCTGCTCTACCGGCCCGGTGGGGAGCCGACCGCGTTCGCTGACACGCTCGACTTGATGATCGCGCACCCGCCATGCACCTACCTCTCGAACAGCGGGGTACGCTGGCTGTACGGCGGCAAGGGCACCGTCCGCGATCCCGAGCGCTGGGACCGGATGATCGAGGCCGCCGGTTTCTTCGCATCGCTGCTCCACGCCCCGGTGCCACGCATCGCCGTGGAGAACCCGATCATGCACCGCTACGGGCGCGAGGCCATCGGCCCGCACGCGCTCGTGACCACAGTCCAGCCGTGGCAGTTTGGGACGCCCGAAACGAAAGCCACGCAACTCTGGCTCGACAATCTCCCGCCGCTCGTGCCGACGAACATCGTGGAGGGGCGCACGCCGCGCGTGCATTTCGCCTCTCCTGGACCCAACCGCTGGGCCGAGCGCTCCCGTACCGATCCGAATATCGCAGCCGCGATGGCTGACCAGTGGGGTGACCTATGACCTTCGCCGGATTGTCCCTGCGCGACCGTAGGGAGTACGAACAGGCCACCGCAGCCGAGGCCGGATTGCGGGCCGTGGTCGATACCATGCCCGGTTGGCTGTACGACATGAGCGATCTAGGGACCATCGTGGACGACCTGAATGCCGCGCGCAGTCACTATGAGCGCGCGCACCCTACCGAGGAAAGGATCGTGCTCTGAATGGATGACGGCTGGGGCGCGCTGCTCGTCCTGCTATTGATCTTCGGTCCGGTCGCGTTCCTGCAATGGCGCGATCACCGGACCGGCAAGTACCGAAACTGGGAGGACTGAATGTCTTACGTGGATACGACGCAGCGCGTCGGCAATCTCATCGTCCAGGTCGTGAACGACGAGAGTGCGTACGCCTCGAACCCTCGCGACAACGACAACCTAGCCCATATCTACGGCTCGCACCGGCACTACACGATCGCTGACGGCGAGCCGCCCGCTGACGAGATGCGCGCCTTGGAGCGTGGCGGCATCCGACTCCTCTATCGCTGGCTCCGTCGCTATCAGGGGCTCGTGGCATTCACGAAACTGGGCATGTACGACCATTCGGGGGTCACGTTCTACGCGGTCCCGCTAGGCGACAACGGGCACCACGTCTTTGACTCGGCAGGCTGGGACAGCGGCGTGACCGGCTACGGCTACATCACGACGGCCGACCTGGAGCGCATGGGATCGCCCGCCGACAAGGCTGAGGAGTATCTGCTCGCGGAGATTGCCGAGTACGCCTCATGGTCGGAGGGCGATGTCTGGGGCTGGACTGTGACGCAGCCGTGCGATCACGAAGATGAGCACGACACCGACGAGGAGGTCGCCGACTGCCCGCATTCGGAGACGCTTGACTCGTGCTGGGGCTACATCGGTGAGCGCGAGTACGTCCTGTCCGAGGGTGTCTCGACGGCCGAGTACCTGAATGCGCACCCGGCGGTGCCCGCATGATGACCACCGTACCCGACGGCAAGCTGCTCGTCGGTGACTGGCGTCATCGCTTGGGGTCCAAGACGGACGCGCATCTCTACCACGCAACGCACGGCGCGCGGGCAGGCACCCGGCTATTCGCTGATCTGCCCCCGATCTGCGGCAAGCACATCAAGCGGAAAGACACCGTGCCTGTCAGTCGCGGGCGACCGTGTACCGACTGCCTGGTCAATGCCATCACCGGAAGGGACTACTCGAATGTGCGGTAACGCGGCTGACGATCCATCCATGCACGACGATCCGCACCACTGGTCGCACTGGTGCTTGACGCCCGAGTGTTGCCATCGCCGTCGTCATCACGTCATGCCCCGCGGCGACTGCGCTGACTGCCAAGCCGCGGGCTGGGTGCCCGCAACGTTGGGCGCTCCGCATATCCCCGGCACCGACTACTACGATGGCCGGGACGGATCAATCGAAGCCGACGACGACGACGAGGACCGCATCGCTGCGGAGGACGCGATCTTGAAGGGCATTCGTGCCGGTAACGCAGACGCTTGATCGCCTGGCACAATCTCATACGCACTTGCCCCTTGACGCGGGTGAGATAATGGTTACGAAGGTACTGACTTACTGAGAGGTACGGACATGGCTCACTGCCGACGATGCGGGAAGCGCATCCATCGCACGCACTGGACGTGGAACGGCTGGAAGCACTTTGCGTTCTACGAACGCGATGGCTGGACGGCCGAGGATCGCGACCATGAGGCTTCGCCCCGATGACCGACGACTACGCGATGCAAGATGCCAACGGCGTTGATCTGGGCTATCCCGGTCCCGATGGCGTGCTCTACTACCGCGGCAAGGAGGTCAGCGCCGCCGAGTGGCCGAGTATCCAGCGAGACATCGCCGCCCAGCGATCCGCGATCATGCTCCCGCTGTCGGTGCCCGATGCGATCCGGCTGCACGGCTACCTGACCACGACGATCGCGCGCGATACGCACAAGCTGAACCTCCTGGTCAGCCTGCGCATCGGCATCACCGACACACCCGATCTGTCCGAGGACCTGCTGGCGGCCAACATCCGCAACGACGGCAAGGTGCTCGACAACCTGACCATGCTGATCTACGGAGGCACCGAATGACCTGTCGGCACTGCGGCAAGGAGATCACCTACGGCTGGTCTACCGGCTGGCGACATACGACCACGCTGTCGATGTGGTGCGACGCTGCCGGGTTGAAGCAAGCGGAACCGAAGCGCATCCAGGTCGTCCGATGACCGACCGCACCCCAACGTGGACTGGGCGGTATTTTGTCCGGGCTGCCACGCTCCGTGACGCGCTGCCGCGAGCAAGGGACCGGGCCGCCGAGGATCACGCGGACACACCGCGAGACGCAATGATGACGCCATCGTTCAGTGCGCGGTACGTCGCAGGCAAGCTGGACATCGTGTACGGCTATGACGTGACCGTGATCGGCAAGCCCCGCGAGAACCAGCCATCCGCTGCCGAGCGGAAGGCCGTACGACACTACAACGGCGGCATTGATCGTCAAAAGCAGCCATGAACGACGAGGGACTGCGGCGGGCGGCACTTGACGACCCGCGAACGGAATGCACCCACAGGGACGAGCGCGGCTCCACGGTCATGCACGTCCGCGACGACCGTTACGAATGCGCTGTCTGCGGGGAACGGTTTACGCTGATCCAGGCCGCCCTCGCCGCCCGCTCCGAACCGCGAGGGGATGGCGTCAACGATGCCGTGTGCGCTGTCTGCGGGCGCGACATCTTCCGCCCGTGGATCGATGGCGTTCAGGAGCCGTGGAAGCATTGGGTCGAGTCGGTCCCGGATGGTCACAAGGCAACGCCCGAACCGCGAGGGGAGGGGCTGCGAGTCGCTATCGAGGTCATGTGGGACAACCACGAGGACGCTGCCGACCATTGCGGGTACAGCGAACGGTCGTTTCAGCGGGACATCGCCGCCGTTATCGAGGCCGCCACACCGCCAGCCCCGGCGCTGGACGGAATGAGCGACATACGCGCACAAGTGGAGGGGCTGCGTGCTAACCCTCCGACACCTGAGGGCATGTTGTGGAACGCGGCCATTGATGCCGTTCTAGAACTCCTCGCCCCGGAGCGGCAGGAGGAGAAATGACCCACGAGGATCACGAGAAGTTTCACGGCTCATGCGATGAATGTCGTGCCGAGATGGCCGCATCCAATCGAGAGGCAGGGGGCTACCGCGCCGAACGTGAACGGCAGCAATCGCTGGCGCTCGCCCGGCAAGACCTGGACATGGCCGGTATCGATGAATGGCCGGAGTTGATGGACGCCATCCAGCGTCGCCTGAAGTAAGAGGGAGAAACGTGACTACCGCAACCAAGGCAACGGCAATCGCTCCGGTCAGCAATGACGCGGAGGACGACATCTCGGCAGCCAGCCCGTACACCGTACGGGTGACCATCCGTGGGTCATCGGACATCCTGTTTCACCGCTGGTCGAACGAGGCCGTCGCTGAGAAGGCAGCAGCAGCGAAGGGCTCCAAGACCAAGAAGTCCGACAACTTGGAGTCCTACGTCTACCGCTGTGACAACGGCAATCTCGGACTGCCCGGCGAGTACCTGCGACAGGCGATCATCCACGCGGCCAAGTATCGTCAGGACCCACGATCACCGCGCAAGTCCGCGATGGACCTGTTCAAAGCAGGCGTCGTTTCACTAACACAATGCGCCGATCTCGGGGTCCAGGATGCCGACTACATCGACCGGCGACGCGTGCTCATCCAGCGATCCGCGATCACCCGTGAGCGACCGGCCCTGCGTGAGGGCTGGCAGGCGACGATCGAGTTGATGGTGCTCACGCCTGAGTACATCGACAAGACAACCCTTATCGAGGTCATCACGAATGCCGGGCGCCTGATCGGCGTCGGTGACTTCCGGCCCACCTATGGCCGGTTCAGCATCATCGCGTTCAACACCGACTAAGGCGAGCCGGGCCATGACGTGCATTGGCGAGGCGTGTCTAGGTGAGACGTGCCTTGGCATGGATGGGTCAGGCGCGGCGAGGCTGGCAACGGTCAGGTGAGGTTTGCCAAGCCGGTGCGTGGTTTGGGTAAGACGGGGCAAGCCTAGGCATGGCTGGGCGAGGCGCGGCATGACAAGCAGAGGAGAGGCATGGCACGGTGGGCTACGGTAGCGCTCGCAATGGCTGGGCAAGCCGAGCCAAGGACCGGCGTGGTAAGTCGTGGTACGGCTAGGCAAGACGGGGCAGGGAGAGGCAAGCAAAGCCCTGGCGCGGCGAGATTTGGCCGGGCATGGTGAGGCAACCAATCAACACACAGAGGGAGTCGAAGTGAACACAATCTCTAGAGTTTTCGTTGTCGGACAGGTCACTGAGCGCGAGCGAAAGAAGATCAACGATCGAAACTTGGCCGAGTTCAGGCTGGCCGATTTTGGCTTGAAACTCAACGCATGGGGCGATCTCGCGGTGAAGGTGCCGGAGTCCGGCGTCGTCATGGTCGAGGGCTCGATCAAGACCCGCAGCTACACGAACAAGGAAGGCCAGGATCGGCAGTCCACCGAGATCACCGTGTCGTCCATCGAAGTGCTCGATGTCGGCAGCGACGACGACCTGCCGTTCTGATGCAAGAGCCCACCAACGATATGCGCGTGACCGTAGACGGCACGACGCATCCGATCCATGATCGCGTCTCCAGCCTGAAGGCCGTCTTGGTCTATGCCAGCGGCGAGATCGCGGAGGTTCAGGTCGCCAAGACCAAGGGCGCCCTGAACGTCGTCATCGCGGGGGATCACGAAATCCTCCGCAATGACAAAAACGGCTACCTGACCATCCGCGTGTGGCCTACCGCCAAGTCCTAGGGAGTACCGATGCCGAAGCGCCGCGCCGTTCCTGACGCACCTGAAATCTTCGCACCCGAGCCGGGTGGCGATGCCGAGTTCGATGCCACCTTCGAGAAGATCACCGAGACGTACACGTCTGCCGGGGAGCGGGTCGATGCCGCCGAGGCCGAGCGTCGTCGGCACCTGACAGCCCGTGCCCTGAGCAAGTATTCGGGCAAGACGTATGCGCCGGGCCAGAAGACGTACGTCAATGACGGACGGGAGTGGCCGGTTCCCGACGATCAGATGGTGCCGCCCGAGCCGGACGTGCTCATTATTCCCGGCAAGCCGACCGAGCCGTACTGGTACGACGATCCGACCGACGCGATGATCCTCGACCACTACATCCTTGCCCGGCGCGAGTTGGGCAACGTGATGCACGGCGCCCTGCTCATCACGGGTGAGGCTGGCTACGGCAAGACGATGAGCGTGCGCAAGTCGGTCGAGCGGCTGAACGACCAAGGCGCCGGGCTGCGCCTGTTCAAGATGGACTGCGCCACGGTGACCGATCCGGGCAAGTGGTTCGGCCGCCGTGAGGCCGACGAGACGGGTACGCACTTCGTCCCGTCGGACTTCTGGATCAGCGTCGAGCGCGGCGATGTGGTCCTGCTCGACGACGTGATGAAGGTCCATCCCCACATCCACAACTCGATCACGTCCCTGCTCGACGGCTCGGAAGCGGTGGACATCAGCGATCTCAACGAGACGCTGCACCGCCATCCCAAGACGGTGTTCATCGCGACCGCCAACGAGGGCGCCAAGTACGGCGGCCAGCACCGCATGGACTGGTCGATGCGGGAACGGTTCAGTACGACCCTGCGCCGTGAGCCGCCGCCCGAGGACGAGGAGATCAAGGTCCTCGTCTCAGCCACCAACTGCGACGAGGATGCCGCGTCAGTCCTTGTTGCGATCGCCCGCAAGACGCGCGACATGCATCTCGGTGGTGATCTTCGGAGCGCCATCAGCACCCGGACCCTGGTCGCCGCCGCGCAGTGGGTCGGCTTCGGGATGCGCGAATGGGACGCGCTCAACATCACCGCGGTCCAGGAGTTCGACGGCGATGCCTCGGGCATGGTCGGTGCAGAGTCCGACCGCCAGAAGGTGCTCGGCATCATGGAAGGAAAGCTCGGCCGTGCCCGCCGATGATCTGAAGTTTGGCGACGTGATTCGGTTCCGGTTCGGTGGTTCCAACGTGACCGCCATGGTTGTCGCAACGAGCGTCGATCGGTTCGTGGAGACCGACGAAGGCACCTCGATGACACCGGAGAACGTCACCCAGAAGGTGATCGTCTTTGGACTGGCAAACGATGGCAATCCCGCCGATTACGGTTCCTTCCATAACGTCGGCGAGACGGCAACGTTCATCACCGAAGAAGGCTACGAGGTCCTGCCGTGAGCCTGTCCGGTCGGTGGGCGGGTTCGACCCATCGCGCGTTGCAAGCCGAGATCACGACCATCCAGCGGCTCGCCCTGGCCTTGGGTCCGGTGCGCTCGGTGATCCGGGTGATCGATGACCACGTCCCGCCGATGACGGTCAACTGGGCACAGGTCGGCAAGGACGACAAGGGTCGCCCGATGTCGATCTCGTACACCGATTTCGAGAACGCCCGTGTCGCGATCAACCCGATCCCGGTCATGGAGTTCGGGCTTGTCAATCCGGGCAAGGCAATCGACATCAGCACCGGCTTCGCCATGCACGAGGCCGCCCACGGCAAGCACAGCCGGGACAAGTTCCAAGCCCTCCTCGATCGTGAGTACATCGGGCACGAGGGCGCGACGCATCGTGATATCCCGGCCTTCCGCCCGATGCGCGTCGCGTGCTACCTGCTCAACCTGGTCGAGGATGTTCGGATCGAAGATGCCACCTCAAAGGATTGGCCGGGCTTCGGTGCGTACTTCGATGCCGTGCTCGATTGGGTGTGGGGCGAGATGCGCCAGCACCACGATGTTCCGATCACGGTGGGGAAGACGGTCGCCGATCGACTGAAGGTCGTCTTCCTTGCCTGCCGCTATCCGGCCAACGTCCCTGCCGAGTTCGATGATCCGGCCGAGATCGCCTGGTGGCAGGCGTGGCAGCACGATTATCTGTCCGAGACAACGGACGTGCGCGAGACGATCCGGCGCGGGCTCGATCGACTCGCCGGACGCCCCGAGACACAGGCCGAGATGGACAAGATGGCCCGTGACGAAAAGCGCGAGGAGGCCGCCGGGGAGCGACTGCGCGCCCAGATCGAGCGGCTCATGCGCGAAGGCATCCCCGGCACGTATCAGGTGTGCATCGGTGACAACGGCGACATGCGACCGCTGACTGCCGAGGAGGCCGAGGGCGTGGACAAACTGGTCCGCGAAGGTCTCATCGTCATCGAGCCGGTCATCATGTCCGCCGGGGCAGCTTGCGCCGAGATCAGGGTCTCAAAGCCCGAGGAGACGGCCGACTCACGGCGGGCCTACATCGGCAAGCCCACCGCCACCGTCGAGGCGCTGCGGGCGGCGCTCGTGTTCCGCCAGGAGTTGCCGCGCTACGACATCAAGTTGCAGAAATCAGGTGAGTTGGACGACACCGAACTGCACCGCTGGTCGATGGGCGACAACCGCATCTTCACCGAGCGCGTGATCGAAGGTCGCCCCGACGTGCTGATGGGCCTGCTCGTTGATCTGTCGGGCTCGATGGCATGGGGCTCGAAACTGCCGACCGCCCAGCGTCTTGCCCAGTTGATGTTGTGGGCGCTGCATGACCAAGTTGGAGTGACGACGAGGGTCTGGGGTCATACCGGCGATCTCGGTACGTCGGGCTCGGATATCTACCGGCTGTGGGAGCCGGGCGATCCGTTGACCCGGCTGGGCCTGATCGATGATCTCGACCACGCCGACAACTACGACTCGTTCGCCATCAACTACTGCCTCAGCCAGATGGTCGATGCGCCGGAGCCCCAGAAGGTCCTCGTCGTCCTGTCCGACGGGCTGCCTGCCGGGCATGGCTACGGCGGGCAGGCTGCCGCGCATCACGTCCGGCAGGTGACCGACTGGGGACGGCGCAACGGCATCAACGTCATCCAGATCGCGATCGATCGGAACCTTCAGATCGAGGACCAGGTGGAGATGTTCGGTGCCGAGAACGTCATCCCGTACACGAGCGATGCCGATCTCCCCAAGCAGTTGACGAAGGTGATGCTGAAGTGGGCATAACGCACACGTTCCGCGGGGCCAAGGACCATCAGGCGTGGCGGTTCGGGGACATCCTGATCTTCGGGGAGAACAAAGCAAGCGAAGCCTCTCTGAAGATCATGTTCATTGCGCATCGCCCTCATGGCGCCTTCTCTAGTCTCAATCTCAGCGGGTTCACGGGGATCAGAAGCGGGAACTCGAACGGTGATGTAGTTGGCTATCGATCCCCGAACGAATGGACCCGTATCGAGAAAGCGCCATGACGTACCGACAGATGGCCGAGACGCTGGGCGTGACGTTCTGCGGCGGCGAGTGCGGCATCACCGTGATGAGCCACGACAAGGGGTTCACCTTCCTGGAGGTCATCCACTGGCGCGAGCGACGGTTCACCCGGCGCGGGGCCAAGACGTTCCTGATGCTCATCGCCCGGCAGAAGCGCCTGCTCGATCCCGAGTTCCTGCACATCGGAGAGTTCGATTGGATGTACGAGTACAACGACTCGGTCATGGCCCAACGGATGGCCGGGCAGTTGGGCTTCCGCATTCCGGCGCACCTGTTCGACATCGAACGGAACCGATGTGCCCGGCTCGCCCACAAGCGGGGCGTGAAGCTCTCGAAGTACCCGGCGATCTATGCATGGGCATACGACTGGCTCGACCGATGAGGCGCGAGTACCGACTGTGGTGGAAGCGTGAGGGCAACGTCTCGCCGCGCTCCAAGCGGTTCACCAACATGAAGCGGCTCAACGGCTACCTCCGGGCGCTGACTGCCACGACCGCCGAGGAACGGTACGGCGACAAGGTTGACCAGCAATGGCACTGCTCGGGTTCGTCGGGTGATGGCTATTCGGAGCCGTACGAGCCGTGCTACAAGAACTGCGAGGGCAAAACCTGGCGACAGAAGTTCGAGGACGAGAAGGCGAACTATGCCCTCATCGGCGCTCTCACTGAGGTCAGAATCGAGAGCCGCGAACTGCCAGCGTGGACCACGGAGACGACCATGAGCGAGAGCGAGGACTTCAAGTTCGGCGAGATCATCCGCCTTTCCGACGACTATCTCGCCGCGGTGCCGACCGGCCATAAGGACACCCGCTTGATGGTCATCGACCAGAAGTTCGGCCTGCTCCTGCGCCGAGACAGTCGCGATAAGTACGTCGAGGGAATACGCGGCTACAACCATTTCCTGTGGACGAAGACCGATGACTAAGCCCGTCCCCCAACGCCTTCTCCTCGAACGGCTGAAGCGCCTGATCGATCTCGCCTCGGCCAAGGGTGCCTCGGCATCCCGAGACCAGGCGAAGTACGAACTGCGCGAACTGCTGAACACCGAGCACTGGCAGACCGTCTACATCTACTACAACCTTGCCGTGCGGCGCTGCCGCTACCTGCGCTCGATTGGCTACCCCGTGCCCGGCAAGTACCTGTACGCCAGCGAGAACGACGTGCAGCGGATCATCGCGCATAACGAGAAGGAGAGGTGAATATCTGGTCTCCGATCTGGGGCCATCCGACCTACATCAACGGACGAACCCTGACCCCAGCCGAGGCCGCGCTGCACTGGGCCGGTCAACTGGAGGAACAGGGTAAATCTCCGAGGAAGATCGTCTACTCGACGTGGATATGGGTCCGATCCAAGGGCTCAGTCTGGCACCGTTCAGCCTGCCAGCACTTGGATGGGACATGGACAACCGACTGCAACGTCAGCCACAACCTGGTGGCCGATGAGATCGCCTACGAGATGCCCGCCTGTTCGGGCTCGAACAATGCGACCGAGCAGTTCGAGGGACGTTACCGAGTACGAGTGTGCCATCACTGCCGAAGTTACGAAGCCAGAGATGAAGACGAAAGGTGCCAGTACGTGACGAAGATGAGTGAGCCGAAAGAGAAGATCGAAGTCATCGTCGAGGTGGCAGGCAAGCGCTACCGAGGGCGGCTGAAGCAGATGGTTCAACGCCATGACGAGACGAGTTGGCGCCCCGGCGACGGGGACATGCCCGAACTCGGGCAGGTCGTCCTCGACATCCTGATGACCGTGGACAAGACCGAACCCCTGACCAAGGCGCGCCGATGAGCGCACCGCAGATGTGGTCGCTCGAATGGGACGATGGGCGGAAGGAACGATTCTGGGGAACGATTACCCTGGAGGGTTCATTTGTCCGCCTCGTTCACTACACGGGCGGCGTAGCGGGTATGCCGCGCCCTGACCGCGAACAGGTGGTTCGCGCCGAGAAGCTGCGCGGGTGGGAGACGGACCGATGACCAACTGGCGCACTCCCGAAACGCTGGCCGCAGTTCAGAAGCTCGCTGACATCGGCGACCTAGCCATCGAGTACGTCGAGGCGATGGAAGCGGACTGGCTCGAAGTCAAGGACCCACATGAAACCGACGACGACCTGGAGCCGTCGTGGATCGCCTTTCGCAATGAGGTTCGCCGCCTCGCCGCCGAGGCCCGGCAACTGTGGCCCGACATGCCAGCCCAACAGACACGGTTGCACTGGACGGCAGGCAGCGATGTCGTCATCAGCGATACGGGAATATCCCACACCGAACAGTGCCTCGCGCGAAAGCGGGAAGGTCGCTATCACAGCGCGTGCCTATGCTCATGTCACGATGACTCCCAGCGATGACCGATGAACTCGTCCCCGAGTGGACTGGCCCTTGCTGGATGTCGCCCAATAAGCCAAGTTCAGATGGTTATGTGCGGATCAAGGTAAAACACCACAAGTCCTTGGTTCATCGGACATTATTCGAGGCCGTATTTGGTCCAGTACCACAAGGACTAGAACTGGATCATCTCTGCCGGAATCGGGCCTGCGCAAACCCTTGGCATCTAGAGGCAGTCAGCCATACGGTGAACATGCGGAGGGGATCGAAAAATCGGGCAGTCGGGCCTCGCCTGTCGCCTCAGTGTCGCCGCGGCCATCTGTTCACTGTCGAGAATACGATCATTCGCCATCCCCTCATCGATGGAACACGACGTAACCATCGTCTATGTCGGACCTGCGATAACGCCAAGCAACGTGAACGTCGCCAGCGAACGGATGCCAAGTGAGCGACGGCGAGATCATTCTGTCCCACAGTTCGATCGCCGAATACTGGAAGTGCCACCACCGGTACTACCTGAACAGCGTCCTGCGGTTGCCGGGCGTCGGCAATCTGGCGATGGCGCTCGGCACAGCGGTTCATGCCGCGGCGGAAGCCATCTACACGTCGCCCCTGAAGCCTCTAGCGGTGCTCAGGCGCTCGTTCGCCGCCGAGACTGCCGGATTGCCCGCCCAAGAGATGAGCGATGATCCTGGGGCATTGGGCGACGGGGAGACGATGCTCGCGACCTACCAGCGCGAGGTCGTGCCGACGTTCCATCCGACCATGAACGAGCGGGCCTTCACCGTCCGGGCCGAGGAGGTGCTGCTGACGGGCATCATCGACGCGGCCGACGACGAGGATGTCCACGACACCAAGACCACCTCGCTCATCAGCAAGTTCCATCCCGAGTCGTACCAGGTCCAGATGACGATCTACCACTGGGGTTACACCGCGATCACCGGCCATGCCCCGAAGCGGCTCCTGCTCGATGTGCTGCCGCGCGGCGGCAAGGTTCGCTACCGACAGGTCGAGGTCAAGCCCGCGCATGGTGAGGTCCGAGACCTCGTGCGCTTGACTGCTCATGGGATAATGCAACGGGACTGGACCCCGACTGGGGCTCTGTCCGGTGCTTGTGCCTACTGTCCGTTCCGTACGTCATGTGAGTTCTCGAATGTTTGAGTCCGGCGCATCCAGCCTGCTCGTCACGGTCAAGATCAGCGGGCCGCAGGGTATCGCGACCAGGAACCTCTACCACGTGCCGCGGATTGGGGATCACGTCTCGTTCCCGGCCGACGACCACGAGGAGGGCGGCGTCTACTGGACCGTGGTCGGCACCGTGCGCTCCGTGCTCTGGATGGACGAGTACATCCACGTTGACGTGACCATGGGCGAGAAGTTGGACGCCGAGGCCAAGACGTTGAGGGGATTGAGTTGAGCGACGACGACAGGACATACGAGGTCGTCTTCACCGACGGCAGGCACCAGCGGATCACCGTGCCCGCCGCATGGAAGGTCTCGTTCGGAGCGATCGTACCAGCCGCCAAGGCTTCCTCATCCGGCTACGGCGGCTGGGGTCTGCGGGTCTGGGAGGCGACCGACAAGCAGCGCGCCGTGTACTCGGGCGTGACCGAGTTCTGGGATATCTCGATCCCGGTCCAGGTAAAAGCCGCGCGCAAGTTCGGCACCGACGAATGGCTGCTCGATGACGGCACGTTCAAGGATGAGGAAGTCGAACGGCAGTGGAAGCCCGAGAGCGAGATCGGCCGTCCGCCACAGGATGTCGATGAAGACGAGCCGGTCGGACTGATCGGCATGAGGCCGCGCAAGAACAGGAGTTTCTGATGACTACCGAAGTCGAGCGACTACCGTGGGAAACAGACGAGGACCCGTCCAGCATGGGAACAGATACACCGAATGAACCGATCGACGAGATCACCGAGGGAGAGATCGTGAGCGAGCGTGCCATCGCCATCGTGCCGCCGCAACATCATGTGGTGGTCGGCATGGGCACGCTCGCCGAAATGACCGAGGAGGAGTTCGAGGCCAAGCTGCTCATCATGGAGAAGGGCCAGGCTCGCCTGCGCCTGATCCAGGAGCGCCTGCTCGTGGCTGGCGAGGACTACGGTCGAGTGCAGGGCATCGACAAGCCGTTCCTGCATCAGCCCGGTGCCGAGAAACTGGCGAACTTCTACGGTCTCGCCGTCCGTCAGGAAGCCGAGCGGATCGAGGGCACGCGCGCCACGGTCACCATCGACGGAGTGACCATGGCCGCCCAGCCGGGCGAGTGGCTGTCGCCACCGTTCGCGTACCACGTCAAGTCGTACGTCCACCTCGGCGACTTCGACGGGCCGATCGTGGCGCAGGGCTTCGGCGAGGCGAACGTCTGGGAAGACAAGTACCGCTACCGCTGGGAGAACCCCAAGTGCCCCAACTGCGGGCGTGAAGGGCTCATCAAGCGCAAGTCCCCGCCGAACCTCGCGGGCAAGTGGAACTGCCCATCATGGCAGAACAAGGGCGGCTGTAATGCCGTGTTCGAGCCCAACGACGAGCGGATCGGCGTCGCCCGCAAGGTCGAGTACGAGAACCCCTACTCGAACGCCGAGACGATCCTGCTGATGGCGGCCAAGCGCTCGCTGGTGTCGTCGATCAGGCGCGCCACCGGCACGTCGGGACTGTTCACACAAGATGAGGACTCACCGTCGGTCCGGGCACAGGCGGGCGATGCGTTCGGTGATGACGGCGAGGCGCCGAAGATCGAGAACGTCCCGAACGTGGTGGCCGCGGCGGGCGGCAAGGAGGCCCTGGCCTCGACCGTCCAACTGCGCGAACTGGTCGAACTCTCCCGCGAGCGCGACCTCGGCGCATCGGGCATCGCGGCGGTAATGAAGCGGCTGTTCGGCAAGGACATCGGCGAGACCCAGAAGGCCGTCAGCGATGCCGCCAAGGCACTGACTGGCGACAAGATCGGGAAACTACTCAACGCCATTCGGACGGGGGAGGTGCCCGAGGAGATAACCGTCACGGCGACTCGCAAGGTCGAAACTGGCGGCACTGAGCCGACCGGCACACCCTGGTCTGGTGATCCCGGCGCCCTGCTGGAGAATGGCGAGCGCGACGGTCCGCCGGATGACTTCCTCGATCCACCGAAGCCGAAGCGTGGTCGTCCACCCGGCTCGAAGAACAAGCCGAAGGATGCGTTCATCGACGACCAGGATGAGACGCCGTGATGGCAACCGATGTCGCGATTGAGGACGTAAAGGCCCTGCTCGACATGGCGACGAGTTCCATGGACTGGGGCTCAGGCTTTCTGGACCATGATGAGGTCGCGGTGCTGCGGCGCGTGGCAGTCGCTATCGGGTCGGACCCAATCGATGCCACGCCCAACGAATGGCGCAGCCAGTACGCCCATGCATACAAGCCCACGATGAGGTCTGTGTGGGAGCCGTATAACCCGCTCACGGCACCGCGTCCCAAGCGACTGCCAGACATCGAAGTCTGCGAGCACTGTCCGCTGAACGAATCTGATCCCATCCATCACGGTATCGACAATCTTCCGACCGGCGAGGAGACCCCATGACCCTACCCAAGACTGACCAGGAGCGGGCGCACGACAACTACCTGCGGACGCCGCGGCCGTTCTCATTCGTCCGTCCCAAGTTCCACCGCGATACGGCCGAATGGCTGCTCGATCTGCTGACCGAGGAGAAGGAAGCCGAGTTCAAGCTGCTCGCCAAGTACCGCACCGAAGGTCGATTGGAGGAGGACCCGGACGTGTTGGATACGCGGGCGAACCTGAACTATTGCATCACGATCATCAAGGACCTGGAGCGGGGGCTCATCGACATGGTCGGCCCAAGGCCAGAGGGCGACTAGCGATGAGCCACGAGAGGCAAGTCGAAGCGGCCTTGGGCGCCATCCTTGGAATGCAGATTGCTATTTTCATGGTCCTAATCACTATGGCCGTGACAAGGTGATCGAGAAGCGCACCTACAACGAGGCGCGCGCAGGCTACGACGTGGAAGGCCCGTGCTGGAATTGCGGCTCGCCCATTCGCTACTTCGTGGACGAAGACGGCACACCGCGAGACATTCGGAGGATCACCGATGCATCCGACGCCGCCGCAACGCAGCCCGTTGATCCGCAAGCGTCGGTGGCATCCGACGCCGAAGCCTAGAGAACCATTCCCCGATGGCCTATGGGACTACATCATGGAACGCGACAAGGATTGCATCTTCGCCGTGCTGCCTGACCATCGCTGCCAGGGCTTCGGGAGGGATACCGTCGAACATGTCCCCGACGAGAACCGGAAGGGCATCGGCATGAGGCGCGAGATCGCCGCACCCGATGACAAGTTCCACCTCGTTCGGGCATGCCTCGATGCGAACGTCAATGGCTATGCCAGCGCACACCGAGACTTTGCCCGCGCCCACATCGCGAGGAAAGAGCATGTCGAAACTTCCGGCTAAGTTACGCGCCTCTCTTTCCGATCGTTTCTGGTCTCACGTCGAGAAAGGCGATGGCTGCTGGCTGTGGACCGGCACGACTGGAGGGTCAGGCAAGCAAGCCTACGGCAAGATTTCACGAGGGCGCCGCGGTGAGGGTCGCGTTCACGCGCACCGACTGTCTTGGGAGATTGCCTATGGAGCCGTCCCTGAAGGCATGTGGGTCCTACATCACTGTGATACCCCAAGATGTGTTCGACCCGACCACCTATTCCTTGGGACGCAAACCGATAACATGGCCGATGCGCGATCCAAGGGCCGCTTTCCGACCGGCGAGCGACACTGGGGACACCGGCTTACCGAAGATGATGTCGCCCGGATAAGGGTGCTGCACAAATCGGGCGCACTGCTGAAAGACATCGCCGCTCGGTTCGATGTATCGAGGGCCACGATTGGCGACATTATCAGCGGTCGAACGTGGTGTACCGACGCCAAGAACCGGCAGGCGTGCCGCGATTACGCGCTGTCATTCGATGCCTGAGATCGAGTTCGGCCGCATCGGGAAGATGACCGAGCCGGATGGTGATTTCACGTTCATGGTCCTAAGTGAAGACCCCAATCTGAGTTTCTACGTGAACCCGGTCGCCAGCGTTCTCATCCTGAGTGGCGATGTTCTCTGGGAAGGTCGGCACATGCGCTTCGGGGATATCGGACCGGTCGCCGTCCGCCGCGGGGAGATTGAGTGGCTGGAATGAACTGGTCGATCCTGATCCCTGGCCCGATCCCATCGGTCAACCACATCTACGGCTACCGGGAAGGCCGGGTCTACAAGAAGCCCGGCATCGAGGCGTTCCAGACCGTCGTCGTCCATCTGACGAAGCTCGCCAAACCCGCAGGCTGGGAACCTGCCCGCCAGATACGACTCTCGTACGCCTTCAACCTCAACCGCAAGGCCGACTGCGACAACCTGCTGAAGATGATGAACGACGCGATCGCGCTGGCGCTCGGCATCGACGACGATCGCTTCCTGCCGTGCGCGATCAGCAAGGTAACCGGCGTGAAGTTCCCGTTCGTCGAAGTCGTGGTGGAGAACGTCGATGAGTGACCGTTGGGAATACGGGACGATCCTGCGTCGAACCGATCAGGCAATCCGCGAGGAGGCTACCCGTCCCGAGGAGATCGCCAAGGCCCGACTCATGGTGATACACGACTTCGGGCTGGATGGCTTTCTCGGTATGGCCCTCAATGAGACTCGTTATCAGCGGCGTCTTGACATCAAGCCCAACTGGACGAAAAGCGGATGGATGCCGGTGGTTGATGAGTAGGAAGGTCGCCGTGGTCGGCTCGACCTCGTTCGAGATCACCACGCCCATCGGCGCGCAGATCGTTGATCTCGTCCGGCATCTCGGCGATGTGTTGCTGCTGACCCGCGGCACGGGTGAGGTCGAGCACTTCATCGCGACCATCGCCCCGCTGCTCGACCTGCGCTGCTTCGCCTACCCGGCGCAAGGCGGCGCAGACAACTGGATACGCGACGTGGAACTGGTGCGTGACGCAGACGAGGTGATCGCCATCGTCAGCCGGGCAGACCTCGAAGCCAAGCGCGAGACGGGCACCTTGCATGTAGTCGAGAAGGCGCTCGACCAAGAGAAACCGGTTCGGATGTATACCGAAGTCGCAGGATCACTCGTGTATGCTGCCGCGAGTCAAGAGGAGGTCGGATGAAGCCCGAGGGAGTTCTTCTCGGTGAAACCTATTTCCCCACTGGCGTCGATCTTGCCAACGGCGATAGCGTGAGCATGACTGTTTCTTGGTCGTCTGACGGCACGGTCTCCATCGGCGGGATAGCAGTCGATACACCGTGGAAGTACGGAGACATCCTCCAGTTCGATAACATCGATGACGTGGACTTTCTCTATCTCTGCCCAGCCGAAGACCCTGATGCCGTCGATCCGATCTGGGTGATGAGCCTGACCGAAGGCGGCGGTTGGTCGTTGGGCTCTATCGTTGTTCGCAACCGTCGAATCTTCCATCGCGTGGAGGCTGTGTGACTCTAGCCGTCGAGATGCGCCGCCTGGAGAAGGAAAGCCGCTACATGCTCGGCAGCCGCGGGCAGAACGATATCGAGTCTGAGGCACCGGAACGTATCCACTCGCGCGAGACGGATGCCGGGGGCAGTCCCGAGTGGCATCCGCGCTTCGAGCAATGGCTGGTCGATTCAGGCGTCTGTTTCTGCGAGCCGAACGAGAAGGGTCCGCATCACTACCCGTGCAATCTCGTCCGCGCGAAACTTCGCCAGCCGACGAACCACGGCCACCCCCGCCGATTGAAGCGCGCGTTCCGCCAGCTACGCGACATCGACCCGATCGCCTACGACATCGTGTGGCTCTTGGTCGGCAGGCACATGCCGTGGCTTGACGTGTGCGTCAAGATCAATGATGAGCGTGTCCGGCGCGGCCAGGAGCCCTTCGAGGACCACGAGATGTCTGTCTTCGCGATCAGTGGCGTCGCCCTGTTGAGCGCGGCGTTCTGATGTCCAAGGCGAAAATCATCGTGGGCGAGACAGGGAATGGCGGCGGCAGGCTCATCTCGCAAGAGGTCATCGATCGGATGGCCCGTGAAGTCGCCACGAAACTCTCGGTACCGCTCTATATAGGCCATCCAAGGACCCCAGCCAAGGGCATCGTCCACGAATGGAAGGACGAGTTGTATCCCTTCGGCACCGTCCTGCGGGAACGCGGCAGTAACCAGCGGGTCATGGTGATCGCTCGACGAGCCTATGCGCGATACGTCGATGTCCTGTTCCTAGACGGACCAGTGACAACTGGGACGATCCCCGAGATGCACATCGGCAACTGGATCGAGGAGGCATGAAAATACCCCGACAGCCACGACCGGGGGGTGTCGTGACCATCGGGGCGACAGTGTTCCTGCTGATTGGATGCCGTCAGATAGCGGCGGCGCCCGTAGAGGCTCCGCAGACGGCGATAGCGGTGATGGCGGCGCCAGCGCCCGTTCCGACGACTACGGCCGTTCTCGGGGCATCTGTGACGCTCTCAGGGGTCGCTACGTGGTATGACTGGCACACCGGAGAGGCTGCGGCGGGACCGCGGCTCCGTCAGGCGCTCGGCGTACATTGGCGAGGCCAATCTGTAACTGTGTGCGCCGGGAGTTGCATCCGCGTCAAGTTGACCGATTGGTGCGCCTGTTCATCGGCGCGCCTGATCGATCTCGACGACCAATCGTTCGCTCGACTGGCGAAGTTGTCGGCTGGTGTCGTGAAGATCACGATCACACTGGGCAAGCCTGTGCCGAAGCCTGCCCCGCTGCCGACCGGGCCGCCGACCGATACCGACTAGGGCTTCTTGGCTGCCTTGGCTGCCTTGGCTGCCTTGGCTGCGACCATAGTGTCCTTCTCGACCTTCTCCTGGGCCACAAGACGATCGGCGAGGATTTGCTGAAGTTCGGTGATCCTCGCATCGCCGTCCTCGATCGCCTTCCGCGTCTCGGTGTCGTCGGGGTTCTTGCGCAGTGATGCGACGAGCAGACGAGTCGCGGTCAGTTCAGCCTGCCGCGCGGCCGTCATGTCGCTGTTGACCAAGGTGTGGATTTGGTTGAGCGTCTGGGCGGTGGATGCCCGGTCGTCGGCAGCAGCAGCGGCGACCTGCTCGACCCGCGCGGCGACCTCGTCCTGCCTCGCCCAGTCCTCTTTCTTCTCGGCGCGTCGCTGGCGCCCCGTCAGGATGGAAAGGATGACCGGCGCGATGACCGACACGATCAGTGCGACGGCAATGGTCTCGTTACTATCCATTCCTCACCTCTAAGAGAGAACCGCATTCCGGGCACTGCTTCGGAGGACGCTTGATTCCCTCTTGGTGAACGAGAAACCCGACGTAGTCTGCCCGGACAACCCAGCCGAGCCGTCGTTCAGACGTACGTACTACGCGATAGCGGGGATGGCAGTCGGGACAGCGCAGGACCGTTACCACTAGTGGTTTCCATTGATCCGCCGCCCGGCCATGTAGCCAACCAGGGCCGCGATGATGACACTGATGATGCGCCCGATGGCATCAACCGCGCGGACGATATCCTGCGTCGGGTTGGTCAGCGTGATGTAGAGGATCGTGAGCGAGGTCGCGATCACAACCGCCGCCACGACGAGGACGAGGATCAAGGCGACCAGGTCAGCCGTTTGGCGCGGCAAAGCCTGGTCGCCTTCTCATCAGAGGATGTGCGCTGCTGCGAAGAAGGCCAGCCCGAGCGGCAGGAAGGCCACACCGAGTTTGCTGTCCACGCCGAACGCGGCGAGCACGAACAGGATGATCGCGATGACGGTGAGCAACAGGCTCACGCCAGCAGATCGGACTCGTTCCTGAACCATGATCTCCTCCTTTTACTTGACCGGCTTCGGCTCCTTCTGGCCCGCATTGGGCGGGATCGCCGTGACGTTGGTGTTCGCGACCTTGGTGACGTTGGGCTCACCCGCAGGGGTGGTCACGTTGTAGGCATCCCCGACGTTCAGGGTGGGCGGCTGTCCGGCAACGAGGGCGATCAGGGCGCCGAGCAGCAGCCCGAGCGCACCGAGGACCGTCGCAACCGACTGAGGCTCCACACCGGGCAGGAGGTGGAGCGACGTGATCGCGATCTGGGCGAAGCCCAGCGTTGCCGTGACGAGGCCGAGCCAGAGGTTGGTGGGTCGTCCAAGGATCATTCTGTTTCCCTCCTCATCACTGATCGTGGAAGACGGTATTCATGTCGCTGACACGAATCCACTTGTTGATGTGGACGCCGCTCAGAATCTTCCGAAAGACGGTGGTCGTGATGACCGCCGACTTCGGCCCTGGCGCGTTCTTCTTGTTCTGCTCCGGTCCGACCCACGCCTTGAAGCGGTAGCCGTTGGCATACGGGATCGGCCGCAGGACACCGGCCGAATCCTGGAACCAGATGCGCGCGAGGCCGGTCGCATCGACCCAGCCCGTGGCGCCCGCTGGCTGCGCGCCGATCGAGGCCGGAGCCCCGGCGATCGGATCGACGTAGACCGACTCGTAGCAATCGACCCCGCCACCGCCGTAGCCCGACGTGCTGATGGCCTGGAAGAAGGCGTGCGGGTCGTCGGCGGCGATCGCCCCGCGGACCTCGGCGTAGCGCGGCAGTTTGTGGAGCAGCGTGCCGTAGGCGTCGGCGCCCATCTCCGGCGTCGCGAACGTCACGATCGGGTTGCTCGGCTGGGGGTTGGTTGAGAGGTCCGGCACGGTGTAGGCGTAGCCGATCGCCTTGGCCGCGTCCTCCGACAGGTTGCCGGGGTTGTTGCGGGCCGGTGGATAGGCATCGTTCGAGCCGATCTCGCAGCGCCACTGGGCCAAGATGGCGTTGATGATCTTCTGGCTCGTCGTGCCGAGAATGGCCGCGGCTCGCATCGCGAGCACGTTGTAGCGCGGATCGTCGAAGGCGCTCATGTGCCATCTCCCGCTTCGCCGTCCTTCACGTCAGTCGGCAGGTCCGCCGCGGCGGCTTCGGGCTCCTCGACATGGGCGGCCAGGGCCGCCTTGGACTCATCGGGCAGCGGTCCGTCGATCACTGCGCCGTCCACGATCGGATCGTCTGACATCAGTTACCTCCCTCTCCGGTTATCCCGGCTGCGCTGATCCAATAGACGCCGGTCTCGTCACCGTACCACCTGATCCGGCCGTCAACCTTGTCTCCGTTGACCCATTGATAGGCGATGAACGTCTGGCCGACCTTCAGGACCGGGTTGGTCTTGATCGGCGCGTACTTCAGGCCCGGCCCGCCGCGCAGTCGCCGGGCGATTTCGGACGAGCCCGGCTTGCCCTTCAGGTGATCGGGCGACGGGATGGTCCTGACCGCACCATATCGGAGTCGAACGTGCGGCTCGGTGTCGGGGAAGATGCCGCAGTAGACGCCGCTGATACCCATGCTTTTCAGTGTCCGCGGATCGTTCTCGCCCCACGGATGGAGGGCGTGCGCGAACGCCATCACCTTGCTCCACGGCCACCACTCGGGGCCATCGCTCCATGGGTCATAGACGTAGGATCGATCGGGGTGACCGCCCGTGCCCCCACTGGTCTGATTGAGCCAGATGTTGTGATTGACATTGCCTTTGCCGATGGCCGAGCAGTTGCCTGCCAAATCTACGCCGCGCCCCGACTGGAGGCTCAGGGCGACCGTGGTCGGGCTGGCGACATTAGGCCCGGTGTGAACGAGGACCTGGACGCCGTGCAGCGCCGCGACGTGGGCGTTCTGCTCGATCGTCGTTCCGCCCGAGGTGTCCTTCGGCGTGATCTCGTTGCGGACCATGCAGCCCGTCAGGCGGACTTTGCCGAGCGTGCTCTTGTCGATGCCCATGGCAAACGACAGGCAGGTGCAGTTCTTCCACCCGAGCAATTCATGGTCGATGACGCACGCCCCCGCTGGCCCCTCCTTCTGGAACCTCGGTTGCTGGGTCATAGCTCCCTCCTATGAACTGAGCGTGAGACAACGGGCGATCAGCGCAGACGTGCTGGCTGGCGCGACCGTCATCGTGAACTCCCCGGCGACGTTGTCGGATTCGGTGTAATCGGTGCCCTTGATGAGCAGCAGGCCGCCACCCGAGCCGACGTAGACGATGTAGACATCAAGCGTGCCCGAGATGTACCCGAACGGCAGGCTGAACACCGTGGTCGAGTTGTCGGGCACAGGGCTCGGGGTGAACTGGCCCATCGCACCGTAGATGGTCGAGGTGCTGCTGTCGTTCACGGCTCCGGCCGCAGACGCACTGACGGCGCCCGCGGAACCACCCCTGCTCTGGTTGGCGAGGATGAACCGCCAGAGGGTGAACGGATCACCAAGTTGCAGGCCGAACGTGCCCTCGAACTGCACGACTCGGTCGCTCTCTCCGGCGCCGCCCTTGAAGGCGTCGGGGAACGACGTGCGCAGGCTGCGCAGGGGCAGGAGTTTGGTGACACCAAAGGTGTTCATCTCGATCGTGACGATATCACCCGCGATCAGGTGGTTCGGCACCCCTGACAACAGCGGAACGTCGGTGCTGAACCAGGTGAAGGTGAACTGCCACTGGCTGTACCGGAGCCCCTTCTGCTGACCGTAGATATCCGCGCCGGGAGGACCGTTGACGATCACGTCCGAGCGCGCATCGACCTGATCCTGGATCGAATACTTCTTCTCGCCGAAGTGCGTCTCGGCCACCTGCCAGCGTCCGTAGGTTGACTCGCTGGTAGCGTCTTCCGTGCGTGAGAAGACCGTCCCACCGGAGGGTCCGGCAAATGGTGATCCGCCCCACACCAGCGCGTCATTGACGATGAACGTGCCATCCTCCTGCCCTTCGACCTGCCGGAAGCCGTAGGTCGCGCCCTGGTAAGAGGCCGGGCTGGCGGTGATCGCGGTCTTGTTCGGTTGATCCGAGAAGCCCCAGCGCTTCTCTACGTCCTCGAACGCCTTGTAGATGAAGTTCTTGCTGCCGTCGATGTACCAGATCGCCCCGCCGAAGAACGAGATTTGCTCGAACTCGGTACGCAACTTCGCGCCCTGCTGGACTGAGTCCCCGGCGGTCGGCATGGTCACGATGTCCTCGATGCCGGTGGTCGTGAAGTCCGAGCAGTCGGTGAAGTTGTCCACGAGGTCGCGCAGGATGCCACCATCGGTCGTGTCGGTCACGGTGATCTGTGAGAGGTAGTCCGAGGTGTCGCGCCAGACCCGCTTGTCGAAGATGACGTTGTAGTCGGTGCCGCGCAGGGTCCACGTCCGCAACTGGTAGGCGGACAGGTTGTTGGTATCGGCGGCGGGCGCCATGTGGCCCATGCTGACCTGGGTGATGTAGCCACCGAACATCCTGACCCCATCGACGGTCAGGCTGATCTCCTTGCCGGTCGAGAACGACAGCGTCCGGTTCGGGTCGCGGAGCACGATCGAGAACGAGCCCGGCACACCGCCGAAGTTCTGCTCGAAGTTGCACTGCTGAAACATGCACGACGACGTGCGGTCGGTGCCGTCGATGACGATGGCGACAGTGGACATTCAGCCCCCTCCCATCATCCGGCGATCAAGTACAGGGACCAGTAGCAGACGCGAGCCACGCCGGTCGGTGGGGTATCGAAGACGATCGTACCGAGCCCCCCGTCCTCCGTGTACGCCGAGGCGGGCTGGAGGAGGCCGTTGAGGAAGACCTGCGCCGAATACTGGACGAAGCTGGCCGACATCTGCAACGACGTGGTGGCGGGATCGAAGTCCTCGCAGACCCAAGCGTTGAGTGAGACGCCAGAACCGGCCGGAATCGGCGTGCTGCAACCGGGGAACCCGTCGATATCGAGGACCTCGATACGCCAGTCGGGCGTGGCGGGGTTGGTGGTGAAGGCCGTAATCTCCAAGAGCGCTGGCACGGTGATGGGGGACCCGCCGAAGTTCGGGTAGTCCGTGTAGGCGGGGGCGGCGTCGTTCTCGTAGTAGGCACGAATCTTGTAATCGGTCGAGGTCATCAGAATCTCGACCCAGAACCACTGGTCGGCAGGGTCAGTTGTGCCCAGCGGGAAGGTCGTCCCACCGCTCGAACCGCCACCACCGGCCCTGGCGTTGACGACACCGAGGTCGATCACGTTGGGCGAGCCGCCCGAGGTGTAGTGGAAGGTGGCAGCCGTTGAGCCTGGCGTCCCGCTGGCACCGCTTTCTCGACTAACAGCAGACATCCAGAACTGGATGCTCCCTGTCTGCGATGCCCCGACGATCTTGATGAGCGCCCGCAGATGGATCGGATACGTAAACGGCAGAACGAGTATCTGGCTCGTGAAACTGGTGCCTGACACACTGGTCGGCAGCAGCCGACCCTCGGTCCCGTTCACGCTCGCCATGCTGCCGCGGCTGCCGACCGTCCAAGCCGTCCCGTAGTCGCTGGTTCCCCAGCCACCGGCAGCAACAGTCCGTGTGTACGTGTCGGTCGGACCATCGCACGCCAAGTAGCACGGCCGCACGGCGTAGTCGAAGTCGATGAAATCAATCGCCAATGTCCGGCCCGCCGTACCTCGACCGTGCAGTTCGACATCGAACTCGGTGTCGTTGCCCGCAAGCACCGTGCCGCCCGTATCATCGGCGTCGATCAGCCACGGGGTCGGCTCGACCTCGGCGGCACGCCAGACCTTCACCCGCGAGTAGGAGCCGGGCAGCACATCCCAGCGCATGTTGTACAGGTCGGTCGTCCATGTGAATGCCTGGTCGTGCTGCGTAGAGGTGTCCTGTGTCCACACCGATACCCGGCCGAAACCGGCGCTGCTGATATAGCACTCGACCTGTGGCCCCGCCACGAAACTCCCGCCGCCATAGATGGTGAACATCTGCGACAGGAACTCGCTGATGGCGCCGTTCCCAAGCGCGGACGCGATGAACGATGTCCGCATCGAGAATGCCCCGCCATAGAACGGTGCCGCTGGCGCATCGCTACCGAAGAACTCAACCCAGTTCGTGGTGGATTGAAGCGCGCTCGAACTGCCGGACAGGGTGAACACGCCCTGCGAGCCGTTGACGCTCAGTCGAGTTGCAGTTACCTGCCACTGATGACCGCTCGGGGTTGTCGTTCCCCAACTTCCGGCTGGCACCGTTCGATTGAAGTTCTCGAACTGGATATCCGCACAACGGTCGCGTGTGAAGTCGATCTGGCCCCAAGCCCCGGTCGCCGTCGCGCTCGGGTTGCTGTTGGTGACGGAGGTGAACAAGGCGCCGTTCGTGTTGATGTAGCCCGAACCGCCAGCACCGTAGATCAGCCAATCGGGCTCGGTGGTGCCGTGCTCCCACGCCTTGACCCGCCATTGCTTACTGGCGGCAGTCCCGGTCCAGTTGACGTAGAGCTTGATGTCGTAGGCCACGCCCGAGGTGAGGGTCATCGGATACGCCGTGCCGTCTTGATCCTGAAGCACCTGACCGGCGTAGTCGAGGCGTGCGAACACGCTATACGTGCTGAAGATGACATCGCGCACGCCGATCGTCATCACGCCCAGCGCCGCAGCCTCGGTCATGGTGAACGTGGTGGACAGCGTCCAGCCCGTCGTGTCCATCCACGGCCCGCTGATGAACGGCGAGATCGAGGGAGGAGTGGACTGGACGCCGACGATCTTCAGCGTGCCTGCGTCAACGACAACGATCCCCTGCGTGCCATTCACGGACCAAGTGCCGTTCAGGATGCTGGTCGAGTACGCCAAGCCGAAGCCTGGGAACGCATTGCCCCAGCCGGTCGGCATGGTGCGCTCGAAGCTGTCAAAGAGGGTCGTCAGTTCGCAGTCCTGACAACCAGCGGGGGTCGGCTGTGGCAGCGGGAAGTTGAACGGCGGAAAACCGAACGGCGGGAAGTGGAAATTGAACATGAACGGGTCGAAGAAGTTGAACGGCGTGTCGATCTCGTGGCTGAGGGTCAGGGTGTACTTCGGCGCGGTCGGTGCCTCGAAGTCGATCTCCATCTTGCGGATCGGGATCACATCGTTGAAGCCGAAGGTGTTGCTCGTGAAGTTCACCTTGTCGGCCACGCGAAGGCCCTGCTGGTAGGTCGTGACCATAACTGCCGGGCGATCGTTCTTGGCGCCGCGCTTTGACTGCGGCGAGCCGTCGATGATCGACGCCGCGATCCGGTTGATGGTCGATTGCAGGTACACCCCGAAACTGGTCTGTCCCATCTGCCACAGCCCGTGGGTGGCTTGGCTCGTCGCGTCCGTATCGCGCACGAAGACCGGTGTCTGGGAGCCGTAGCCGACGCCCCAGCACATCACGTCGTTGGCAAGGTTCGTGCCGTCGAGCAGGATTTCCATCTCGCGATAGCCGAACGAGGTCACATGGTTGGGCTGGTCCGACAACGCGAACGGGGCGTTGGGCGTATCGACATCGGTGTAGACGAAGTTCTTGTCGGGGTCGATGTAGTAGATGGCCGCGGGCAGGCTGGCGATCGACTGCATCGCCTGACCCCAGGTATCACTGCCCTCCCATGCGCGACCCTCCTGCGTCCACGTCGTATCGGCCACGTTCTCCACGTAGGTCGTCGTATCCAGCCCGTCGCCCGACAGGTCGAGCCAGTCGGCGAACAACTGCTGGATGGCGGTCACGTCGGCGGTGTGCGGCGGCAGGAGCGGAGCCATGATGTGTGCCCCGTTCGCCTGATCGAACACGATCCGCTTGGCGAGCAGGATGTTGATGTCCGAGCCGACGATGTCGAAGAACCGGGTCGGGCCGAAGTCGTCCACGTTGAGCGCCGGGAAGACGTAGATGCGGTTCACGCTGGCGATGAAGCCACGCCATTCGGTCCGGCCGCCGATGGTGAGTACGATCTCCTGGCCGACCGTGAAGGACTCCGTGCTGGCGTCGTCGCGGACTCGGAACTTGCACTGCCCGGCCACGCCGTTCACCTGTGACTCGAAGTGCATCGACGCGATGACCACCGAATCGGTCAGGACAGATAGACCACCAATGGTCAGATCGAACTCGCTCAACCCGCCCGGCGTGAATGGATCAGCAGGGACATACGGGACCACGACGCTGACGCGCTCGTTGACGATCGGCACCAACTCGGCCACCGCTCGCAGGAACGTGCCAACCCTCGTCACCGCAGTAGAGATCGAGGAGATCGAGTCAGCCACCGTCCGGTTGATCGTTCGGACCTGCGTCACGGCTTCGGTCAGGGTCGCGAGACTGTCAGCGACGGTTCGCACGATAGCGGCCGCGACAGTGGCAACGACCGCCTCGGTCAGGGTGCTGACGGAGTCGGCGACCGTACGAGAGAGGGTTCGTATCCCGACCACGGCTTCGGTCAGGGTCGCGAGCGACGCTGATGCCGTGCGCGCGTAGGTTGCTACTCGGGTCGGGCTCTCGGTCAGGGTCGAGAGGGAATCCGCTGCCGTACGAGAGATTGCCCCGCCACTCTCGTCGAAAATACCCGAGTCGAAGATGCCGGTGTCGAAAATACCGGGGATATCAGTCGTTCCAGCGACCGACTCGGTGATTGAGGAGACCGAGTCGCCAGCGCTTCGGACGTAGGTCGCAACACGAGTCGGGCTCTCGCTGAGGGTCGCAATGGAGTCGGCGGCTGTAACTCCAGCCCCGCTCTCATCGAAGATACCGGAATCGAAGATGCCGGGATCAAAGATTCCCATGGGAACCCTCCCCCCAGCTTAGGGACGTATCACGCGATCTGGACTGCGGTGATCGTAGAAACGTTATTGCCGACGCCGTTGAACCCAGCAGCGGCGAGGATCAGGTTGCCGTTGACCTGGCTCGTGGCACTCGCCTTGAACGTCTTGGACCCGTTCCCCGTCACCTTTGCCATCAAGGCCAGCGAGTTGTTCCCACCGGCCACGCAGAACCCGACCGCCGAAGCGTAGGTGGTTCCCGAGCTATCGCGTATCTGCACCGTCTGTGTCGCCGACGATGCACTCGACATGGCAATGGACACAAAGATGAGCCATGTTCCGGTAGCAAGCGCGCCAGTGACCGGTCCGTCGTACCACGTTCCCGCCGTGGTCATGGTCACGTCTGCGGCTAGTTGCGTCATCGACGACGACAGGCTGACGACATGGTCCGCGTTCCATTCGGCCTTGTGGATTTCGCCGGTCCCCGAGTCGGTCCCAGACGCGACGGTGGCGTGAGTAACGGTCATTAGTTCACTCCTCGCATACCCTTCAAGGCACCCTCGCGTCCGATCACCTTGGTCACCGCTCGGGCGATCGCGTCGATGTCGGAGTCGTTGCGAACATACACGTCGCCGAAGTTGACCGTCGTGTCACCACCGCCACCGCCGAGCATCGCCGCGGTATGCGGGTTGCGCAGGACGGCTACCGTCTCGTTCCGGTCGTTCTCGCCCACGGTCATCATGCCGACCGGTCCGCCACCCGTGTTGAACAGCGCACCACCCGCAGCACCACCGACCTTGTTGCCCTGGTCGTGGTAGCCGCCCGATGTCTGCGCCCCGGCAAACGACGCGGCGTAACTGTTGAGATAGGTAATCGTCCTCGACAGGTACGTGTTGAAGGCATCGGCGGCGTACTTCGACGCTCCGAACATCGCCTTACCTGCTGCGGTCTCCAACGCTGTCATCTGCGCGAAGTCGTGGTTGATGACTGCATCGACCTGACTGAGATACGTCCCGACCGCGGCGACCTGCTGCTGCTGGAGTTGCTGTGCGCGCTCCAATTCGGCGGTCTTGACCTTGACATCGATGGTGACCTGACGGCCTTGAAGCAGGAGGCCGATCTGTCGCGCGAGATCGGCCCCCTGCCGGAGATTCTGGATATCGACGATCTGCACCTGATTGCCGAACATCTGGCGCTGGATGTCGAGTTGCTTCTGGGCGTAGTCGGCCTCGATCTGGGCTTCCTTGATGTTGGCCTGTCGCTCCTCCGGGGTAACGCCCGGTGCCTGGAACCCGGCCAGTGCGGTCTGGAAGTTGATCTGGCGCTGCTGGAGGTTGAACTGGAGCAACTGGCCCTGCCGGGACAGGACGAGGTTCTGCCGTTCGAGCACGCCCAGATACGACTGCCCGGCGCCGAAGTTCTTGCCGGTCAGGCCCCCGATGTCAGCCAGCGAGCGGCGGGCGATGAACAACTGGTAGTTGTACTGGGCGACCTGATAGGCGGCCTGCTCATTGACGATGCTGGTCTGGAGCCCGGCGATCTGCTTGCCGGTCGCGACCACGCCATTGAGCGCCGACTGGAACGCCACACCGGCCGCCGAGCCGAAGTTCTTGATGAGTTCCGGCTTGTACGTTTCCTCCAGCACCTTCAGGCCAGCCGCGTAATTCGCGTTCAACTGGTCCTGAAGTTGATTGGCCCCCTTCAGGTCGGTGTTGATGCGCTCCTGCTCCTTGCGGTTCGCCGCAACGATCCCGGTGTTCGTGGGCAGAAGCGGCTGGGCGAGGTTCTGAAGTGACTGCTGCGCGGGAAGTTGAGTGAACTGCTGGAACTGCTGCTGACGCTGCGTGCTCGCAAGGAACGCCGGGCGCTCGTAGGCGAACTGTTGCTGAAGCGCCGGGACGGATGCCGCGGCTTCTCGTTCGCGCTGCCGCTCGTTTGCCTGCGCCAAACGGCTGAGGGTCGCCGTATCAGGGATGCTGGCGCCGACGCTGATCTGCTCCAGCGCCTTCTTGTACTCCTCGGCGGTCTGGGCGACGGCGCCGTTGACCTTCAGGATCAGCCCGGTCGTCTCGGCCAGTTGCACGCCGTACGTGTCCCCAGCCTGCACCGCACGCTGTTCGGCCGCTGCCAGTTCGTCGGTCGAACGGGCGTAGGCGTAAGTGACCGTCGCCGTCCGACCCAGCGCCTCGCCGCCACGCTTGGAGGCGTCTTCGAGGTTCTTGACATAGGCGTCGATGGCATTGCGCTGGCCGGGCTTCAGCGACGACTGGAACGCAGACTCGGGCGGTGTCGGCGGACCAATCTGATTCTCAGGTGGGGCGGGCGTCTTGGGGAACGCCACACCGAGGCCGATTCCCGCCAGGCCGCCGAGCGGACCGAGACCCCGAATGGCGTCGCCGACCCCGCCCGCAATATCGGTTGCTGTGCCAAGCGGCCCGCGGTCGTTGCCCTGCCGGATCGGCTGCTCCTGGCGGGTAACAAAGTCGCGGAAGGCGGGCTGGCTCAGGAAGTCGAGAGCCTTGCCGATGTCGTCGAACGGACCCTTGCCCTGCGTCTTGCTGAGACCGCCGAGGTCACCTGCGATCAGTTCGGAGACGCCCTTACCGCCGCCCAACTGCTGGGCGAGGAACGATGTCCCGGCCACCCCTCCGAAGCCGCCAAACAGCCCTTGCGGAGCCTGCTGGTTGGTTCCGGTCGATGCTCGGAACAGGTCGGATGCCTGCTGCTGCGCGATTGCCCCGGCTTTGACCTGGGTCGTCAGTTTCAGTTGCGTCGAGAGATAGTCGGAGGTCGTCGCCGATAGGCCAGCCGTGGCAGCCTGCTGGGCGAGCACCGCATCGACGTTGCCCTTCTGGGCAACGGTCTGCTGGGCGAGCGCGCTGGTGACGGCGGTGGACTTCGCCGCGAAACCACCCTGCATGTCGATGAAGTCGCCCAGTGCCGGACCGATAGCCGACAGCGCAACATCAACGCCCTTCAGGGCCAGCGAGAAGCCGACCGTGGCGACGCCGATGCCGACGAACGTCCGAATGGCCGCCGACGGACCAGAGAACGACTGGACGCGCTCCAGTGCCTTCGCCCGCTCGTTCTCGGCCGCGGTCAGTTCCTCGGTCGCCTGACGGGTGGCCGTCCGGCTCTTTAGGACATCGGGCTCCCGCAGGCGATCCTGCGAGATGCGCACCTTCTCGTTAGCCGCGGCCAGTGCCGCCTGCGCCTCAACCCGCTGACGACCGCCCGCGAGGAAACCGCCGAGGCTGGACTCGAAGGTCCGCAGGGTCCGACCGGCGGTGAAGGTCTGGGCCTCCGAACTGGCGATCCGCTCGGCCTCGCGCCGGGCGACATCCTCCTCGGTCCGACGAACGGCTGGGCCGCGACCGCGCGCTGTCGTAGCGGGTCCGCGAGTCTGAGCCGTCGCCTCATCGCGGGATATCTGGAGCGACTGGCGACGTTCCTCACGTTGGTCGGCAAGGCGCCGCGTTCGCGCCCGACGAGCCTCTGCCTCGGCGGCGAGGTTGACGGGCTGCTGCGCCGCGCCAGACAGGAGGGCCGCGCGCTGTGCCTCGGAGCGCCGGAACGCCTCGATCTCCTGCGGCGAGCGCTGACGACCGGCGAACCCGGTGGATTGCGGCTGATTCCCCTCCTCGTGCTGCGCTTCATAGGAGAGTTCGGTCAGGCGGCGCTGCTCGTCGGCCTTCGCCGAGATGCCTGCGGCTCGGTCAGCCCGTGCAGCCTGATCGTCGAAGTACGACGTGGCGAGTGCAGCGAGATTGTCATAGTGACGACCTTGGGTGGTGAGTTCAACCCGGCGGGCGCGCTCGGACTCGCTGAATGCCCGCTGCGCTGCCGTTCGTCGAGACTGCTGAACGCGCGCCTGATGACGGTCACCCTCGCGCAGTTCGTTGGCCGCCATCCGGGTCTGGAACCCGAGACGACCCTGCTCCTCCTCACCCATCTCGGCGGCAATCGCGGTCCGATCGATGTTCTTGCGACGTGGCGCTGAACGCGCAGCAGGAGTCGTAGCCCTAGGTTGCTCATCGTCACCGGGGGGCGGGGCACTGGCTCGTGCCCGACTGCCGCCGCGGCGCCCGCCGTCGCCCCCGGCAGCAGCCTGTGTGACGTTCTTGGCAAGCGGAGCCGGACGAGCGGCATTGACCCGGAGTCGTTCGAGTTCCCGTTCGGCAGTCGCCGCCGCAGCCGGATCGACCACGACCTTGATGGGGACATTCTCCAGCCCCGCCAAGGAGCCTTTGAACTGGGCGTAGAACTCCTCCGTATCGCGCTTGGCCTGCTCGGTCGAGACCGGGATGACGATCGGCTCGATCGGCGTTCGAGTTGTCTGGGTCAGCGCGGCTTGGTCTGCTCGCGCTGCCGCCCGCTGGCGAGTTGACCGCTGCCTCGTGACATTCGCTTCCTCGGTGGCCTCCTCGGCAGCCGCCGCACGAATGGCTGCACGCCGCGATCGAACCGGCGCAACGGGCGCCGCAGGAGCCGGAGCAACCGGACGTGTCGCCGCTACCGGCGGGCGCTCGACCTCGATGTGGATGATGGCTGCCTTCTGGGCCGCAGCCATCTCGGTCTTGAACTCGCCCAGGAATACGTTGAGTTGTTCCTTGGCCTCGCTCGTACTGACCGCGAGGACCAATGGCTCTGCCGCAGGCGAGGCGTGAACGTCCTGAACAAACTCGGCCTGCTGCGATCGAGCAGCCTGCTGGACGGTTTCGCCTAGATGCCCAAGACCCTCGGCCTGCTCACCTAGCTGCTCACGAATAGCCTTTTCGAGGCTGTCATAGGCACTGGCGCCAGCGCCCCCGGCTGGCGCCATTCGCTCGTACGCCATCTGCGCATACGACTGGGGCGGTGGCTGCCGACGAGGAGGAGGTTGAGGAACGACAGCCTGCGCTTGTGCCGTCTGGGTTGTGCGGGCCTGCGTGGGCGTGGCGACATGCGGTTGAATGGTGAGCGCCGCCGACATCTTCGCGGCGGCGGCCTGCATCTTGCCGAGGAGGGCTTCGAGTTGCGCGTCCACCCCTGCTTGGGAGATGGATGCTTCGACTGAAATCCCGCCTACGCGCTCTGCTTCGTCAGCCACATCTCACCTCCCTTCAGAACTGCTTATCGCCCGCCGGATCAACGACAGTATCGCCCGGCTTGGGTTGCTTCCGGCCCGGCGTCGGAACACCGCGTTTGGCTGCTTCGATGGCTTCGTTCTGCGCCTCGATCGTGCGCACGGCGAACTCACGCATCCGCCGGAACTCGACCTCGGGCAGCAGTTTCAGTGCCGCAGGTGTCATCTTCCAGAACAGGGCCACGTTGGCACGTTCGACCCAGCGATCTTCGAGGTAGCCTCCGAGGAGGCGCTGCCCGCCGGGTAGCTGCGCCTTGCGCAGCTTTGCTGCCTCAGCGGGCGTTAGGAGTTTCCCTCGGCGTCGGCATCCTTCAGCAGGTTCAGTTCGTCCCACGCCCGCAGGAGGGTGACGAGTTTCGCGCCCGCCCACTTGCCCATGTCGTCGATGCTCGTCGGAGGACTGACGATGCTGGTCGCGAGATTCAGCCGCGAGTTGAGCCGCCCGTTGAACCGCTGGGTCTGCTCGTTGTAGGCAGCGTCGTAAGCGTCGTCGCCTTCGTCCACGGTGACCTGCCGGAGCCGGTACGTCGTCCCCTCGTAGTTGAGTTCCCCCCAGCGCAGGCCCTTGTAGGGCTCCTCGGTATAGGTCCCGGTCGCGCTGAAAATCTTGCTGGGCTTCTCGGCTTCCGCCGCTGCCGTCTTCGCCATGATGTCTCCCTCTCTGCTAGCGGTGCAGGTGACCCGTGGTCACACCGCTCTCCGTGTACATGATGTCTTCGAGCGTCAGGACGCCGCCTTCGTAGCGCCATTCCTTCCAGCCCAGGATGTCGAACCGCTGATGGCCGAGACGTGGCGAGTTGAACTCGATCACGACGCGCTTCTGGAGCGGTATGCCGTTGTGTTTCAGGTTCATCAGGGGCTCACTGACCCATGAAAATTGCGCCCTGAAACGAAGCAGAGGCGTCGTGCCGTCCGGCTTCGTTCCAGAGCGCCTGATGTTCCAGCGAGAGATGATCGCGACCTTGGCACCTGCCGCGGCCGTGATGTAACCAGCGTCTCCCTGGATGACGGCTTCACTGCCGCCGGTAGGACCCAGCACTCAGCACCTCCCTCGTGACTGATTGCGAGGAGTATAGGGCTGCGCTCTCGATGAGAGCGACCCGATTACGCGGTGAAGACGACCCAGTTGGACGCGGCCCGGAAGTTGCCGTTGATCGAGCACATTCCGTTGAGGTTCACGTCCACCGTGGCGTCGAGGAACCCGGAGCCGTGGGCGACTTCGTGAACGCCGATCGATGAGGCGCCCACGCCGCTGTCGGCGTACAGGTAGAGCATCTGCGCCCCGAGGGAGGCAGCGTTGAGGAGCAGGTCGCCCGAGAGATCGAGCAGGCCCGTGTAGGTGCCCTGAGCGTCACGAAGACCGGCGAACCAGCGCTTGTTCGTGTCGCTGAAGGCCGAGCCGTCGTAGAACTCGCGAGACGAGTTGTACGTCCACTGGGTCTTCGCGGCGACGAGCGTGCCGCCGCCACTGATCGGGCCACCGATGACGATCGCGCCGTTGATTCCTGCTGCCCGCAGGTCGGCATTTGCAGCCATAGCAATCCTTTCTTATGCGATGTCGGAATCGGCGGTGAAGATGAGGGAGCGCAGCGCGGGGTTGCTTTGCGCGACCTTGACTTCGAGAACGCCTCCGACCTCGTAGATGGGTTTGCCCTGCGGGTCCTCGTCTTGCAGCGATAGGCTGCTCGTAAAGAGGCACGACAGGCTCGTTTGCCCGGTCACGGTGAGCCGCTGTTGGTTCAGCGTCGTGAACGCAAGCTGAAAGGCGCTAGCTGCGTCTTCCTGGGTTTTCGCGAAGATCAGCACATCCACCCCTAGGATGTTGACCACGCCCGTCCAGTCGAGCAACGCCGGAGCGTAGTGCAACTGGAGAATGCCGCGTGGGTATGCTGTCTCCGGCGGGGCGAAACCCTCAGCCCAATCTCCCAACAACTGGTCTTTGAGGACCAGGTTGGCACGGAGTTGGCGAATAAGGGCCTGCCGGACACTAGGCCAGGGAATGACGAGAGCCATCTGCTATCGCCCTCCGAAGGCTCGACGTAGGTTGGTAGCGAACAGGTCTACGAGATGCTGTCGCTGTCCATGAAGTGCGGGCAGGAGGAACGGCTGGGCCGCGGTCCTGACCGTTGGGAACTCGACGAACTTGGCGTACCGGATGCCCGCCGTCACGGTGACCGACTGGCCGTTGCCGGTCTGGATGGCGCCGCCGGATTCGATCGACGCCTTCAGCGCGCCGCCGACATGCACACTGGTCGCCTCGCCCACGCCCGTCTCGGCACGGTGGATGGAGGCTCCTGAGCGGGCCTCGCTGCGTCCACGGCTGGTCATCGCCTCGCTGGCGCCGGGACCCGGCTCGAACCCGCCCCCACGCAGCCGTGAAGCCCCTGAGACGGACGTAAACCGTCCGCCCTGCTCGATCCCCAGGAACCGCAGTTCGCGCGTCCTGGAGAGCGTATTGGCCGAGCCCGGTCGGCGTATCTGGACCTTGGCGTAGTTAGCGATGTGAGCCACCGCCCGGCGGCGCTTGAAATCGTTGGGCGCGACATGACCGTAGTAGTTGTTGGCGCGCTGGGTGGCGATCGCTTTCTCGGCCGGAGTGAGCGAGCGGTACTTGCGCTTATAGCCCTTCTTCTCACGGAACGCCTTGCGGATCGGCGCTCGGCTCCGGGCATCCGCGGCGATCATGTCGCCGATCTCGTCCAGTGTCGTCTCGGCCGCCTGGTTGATGAGTTCCTTGATGAGGGGGATGTTCAGGAACGCGCCCATCAGACCAGCCTGCGGAGCGCGACCGAGAGCGAGGTCGGGTAGGTGTTATCGACGTTGGTGTTCTGGGCGAAGTAGTCGCTACCGCCGATGACGATCTTGTCACCTGGGTTGATATTGGTGCCGATCGGGACGAGCAGTCGGAACAACTCGCTCAGGCTCTCACCGCCATTGATGACCGACAGCGTGACCGGGTTCGGGGTGATCTCATACAGCCAGCCGAGCACCGTCGAGGACGGAGAGGCGGGATAGCCCGTCTCCTGCCCGTCGGGAGTCTGGATGGTCGAGCGGTTGTAGATGTAGACCGTCGTCTTCAGGCCCGACAGGACGAGGTCTTGCAGAGCCGCCAGTTCTGATTCGCTGATGAGGGACATCGACCACCTCCCCCTTGACGACAGAACGATAATGCTTGGGCCGTTGGGCGCTCAGTCCGCGGGCTGCTAACCCTCTAGGGCGGTACGTCAAGCCGTCCTGCCGCACTTATTTCATAGAGTGCCCGGACCAATACCGGGTATCGCGGGAGGAGGTGCTGCCTATCTACCCCACAGAATCACCCGTGTCACAAAGCCCCACTCGAAGGTCAACCCGAGTGGGGCTTTTACGTGGTTAGACCACGTCGGCCCGGCGGGCCACGATGCGGAGGCAGTTCTCGCAGGACTTCCCGGCCGGGAGTTTGGCGACGACATCGCCGTAGATCACCCGGCCGCACATCGTCTTGTACCTGTTCTCGACGCGCGCCGGGCTGGCAATGGCGTGCCACGATCGGCCGAGGACCCACTTGATGTCCTTGATCGGCTTCTTCTTCTTGCGGAACTCGCAGCCTTCGTCCACGAGGCGGCGCATCTGCGACGGGTTGCGGGTCGCCCGGTTGTAGGCATTCGACAGTTCGTCGTTGCGGGCAGCGTCCTGACCCGACCAGGCGCGTGTCTTGTAGTTCTTGCCGATGACCGGGTGCCACAGGTGGAGCACATCGTTCTGGGTGGTCTTGTGCTTGCCGTACAGCGTGTCCAGCGCCCGCAGGATCGCGACATCCTCGCCGCCCCAGCCCTTGAACCGCTCGTCGAAGCAGCCAAGGACCTCCAGCGCCTCGCGCGGGAAGATGGTCACCATGGCGCCGTAGCGATGGCCGTAGCCGCTTTTCATGCCGTCGCCATCGAGATCGCCGGGCAGCGGCGGTGACGGGAACCGCAAGGGATCGGACGGCTTGGACGCGAGGACCCGCTGCGTCGCACCCCGGTTGAGCCGGTAGAGGTGACGGTACGGGACGTACCACAGGTGGTTGGCGAGTTCTTCGAGGATGCGGTCGGCGCAGCGGTCGAGGATGGAACCCGGCATGTAGGTATCGGCGTCCAGCACCACGAGGACCCGACCACGGGCGCGGCTCGCGGCATCGTTGAGCGCTTCGGTCTTGCAGAACGGCCTGCCACGGCTCTTGCCGATGATGATCTCGGCATCCGGTAGTTCGCGCTTCCAGTAGCGGCGCACCCACGCGAAGGCTCGCTGGCGCTCCTTGTTGTCCGACCGGAACGGGATGAGCAGGCTCATCTTCGGTCGGCGCGGATGCGGCTTGGGAGGCTTTACCGGCTTAGGCACGGGCCATGGTGAAGATCGCCTTCACCTCCTCCAAGACATCGAACAGTTCGTACTGCTTCTCCATGACGACGTTCCTGTCCGCCTGCTCGGTGACGCCGATCTGGAACGGCATGTGCAGGCTCGCGGTGTAGTCCAGCCACTTGAACAGCCCTCCCTCCTGGTGTTCGTGACTCAGTGCCCGCGGCGAGATTTCGATGCGGCGAGGGATGCTGAAGGCGTCGGCGAGGACGATGCCGTGGAGCGACGAGGAGACGATCTTCTTGCAGCGCCCGATGTCGCGGATGACTTCGAGCGGGTCTCCGGTGACACGGATGATCTTTGGGTTGAACTTGGTGAACCGAGGGTCGTGCTCCAGCGTCGTGTCCGTCCAGTGGGGGATGAGCCCCAGGTTGTAGCGCTTGTCCTCGACCTTGACCAGTTCGTCGGCCAGCAGGCCCGGATCGGCCAGGACGAAATCGCCCCTCAATCCCTGCGCCGACAACGGCCCTCGAACCGCGAGGACGACGGCGTTGGGCAGTGACAGTTTCGTCCTCGCGTGGAGCAGCCCGGCGCCCGCGATCACGCCGCCCCAATCCGAGGGAAGCTGGTCGAGGACTGAGCCAGCCATCACCAACTCGGCGTCCTCGGGCGCGGCCCACTCCGAGGTCAGGCGCATGAACCGCGTGAGGATGAGCCCGGTCAGGGCGTCTCCGAAGTTGGGCCTGCCTTTCCAGAAGTAGGTCTTGACCGGCTTCATCGATCCCCCCGTTGTTAGGCAACGCTTCCGATCGCAAATCCTGTCAGGAGTGACGCGGCGGGACCGGGGATGGTCACCCCGTTCTTGGTCACATAGCCGCCGGGGTTCATCTGCGTGATCGCGACTTCGGCCACGCGGACGCTCTGGAGCCCGATCATGCCGCGCTGGGCGATGCGCGACTGGCCGAGCATGTCGGTCGCGATGATCGAGGTCGCCGTCTCGATGGCCGACGGCAAGGTGTACGTGTACGAAACCGTCGCCAGATCGTCGGGCACCGGTTCGGCGGCATCGGTGAAGGTGATCGTCCCGTCATCGGTGTTGACCGTGTAGTCCGACGGATCGATCTCGACACCGGCCACCGTGACCGTCACGTCGCCGCCTTCGAGCCAACTGCCATGGCTTGCCATGTAGAGGTTCGGACTGACGGCTTCGAGCACGTCCTCCGTGGATGTGAACTGCCAGCCGTAGGTGTAACTGGTCAGGGTGAACGGCTCGTACAGACCGAACCAGAAACCGAGCGGCGGGTAGCCGATGATCGTCGGCTGGCTGGCGACGATCTCGACGAAGCCCGAGGTCGAGTTGACCATCAGGTCGGATGGCTGAAGGGTGATCGAGTACGAGTTGGTGTACTGGATCGAGAACGCCGTCAGGGTTCGGATCGGGCGGTGGGAGAGGAACACCCGGCGCGCGCCCGGCTCGTTGAGGAGCGGGCTCGGCGGCTGCCAGATGTGCTGCTCGTTGGTGATCGTGCCGCCCCGGAAGTCGTGCTTCTGGGGCTGGAGCCCGGCGTTGCAGAAGGTATCGACCACGGCCGACGCTGCGACGAGTTTGTTGCGCAGCGACAGTTTCGTGCCGGTGTCAGCGATGCCAAATCCGCCGTGGATGTAGCGGAGGGGACTGACGTAACTTTGCAAGGCCATCACGCACTCTCCTTCCGCGCAGTTTTGTGCTCGACTGCCCACGATCGATGCGCGGCAGATGACCGCTAACGAGGAGAGTCAGATGGCAGAGAAGAACGAGTTTCAGAAGCAGGCCGACAAACAGGCCGAGTCCGTCAAGGATATCCCTGCTCATAGCAACGAGCAGGCCGTGACCCGCGACACGACCCCGTCGGTCGAGCGCCCCGGCCACGAGACGGAGCATCCCGATCGGCCGAAGGTGCAGTGATGCCGACCGCGACGAAGCAGCAGCACAAGACCAGCAAGACCCAGTCGAGCACTGACGGCAAGTCCGCCACCGACAACGTGTTCGGTCTCGACGACGAGACGTGGACCCGGCTGAAGCAGCAAGCCGCCCAGTCGGGGGTCTCGACCTCCGACATGATGAAGCAGTACATCGTCAACGCGATCGGCGCCCCGGCGCCCGAAGGCGCTTGGCATTCAGGCCAGGAGACTGATCCCAGCCTGAAGTAACTTCCTATTCAATCAGCCCCGCCTCGTCATTCTGGGAACGAGGCGGGGCTTCTTTGTGGCGGGCAAGAACCAGACGGCGTCAGAGGGAGGACGCCGGGGCACCTGGTTCCCGCCCACCATGAATGGAGCAGGCTTTCCCTCTGGTGACTACGAGGTGGCCTGGTTGGCCCGGAGCTTCACGTTGTACGGAAGCGACGTGACCGCGAGGCCGACCATGTAGTAGATGATGAACAGCCGAGTGAGTTGGCCGTTCACGCCCGGCGGAATCTCGATCACGGTCGGACCCGGCGAACCGAGGTACGGCATCGTGACCGTGGACTCGTTGAGGACGTAGATGTCGGCGACCGTCTCGCCGCCATTGAAGGGGCCGTCACTGTTGGTGGTGACGTAGGTCCCGATCGAGTCGCCCGGCACCGTGACGAGCGGAAGCTCACCCTGGTTGGTCATCACCGCGGGGACGCGGACGCCCGGCACGAACTCCATGCGATCGACGGTCCGCTGGATCGTCAACTGCGCATTGGCGAACTGCTGGCCTTCTGCGGCGCGAGCGAAGATCACCGTGGGCGGAACACCGACGGCGTCGGTGATCGCCGTGGCAGCCTCGCCGAAGGCGATGTTGAACGAGTTGGGGTTGCTGGTGAGATACGGGCTGAAGTTGACGGCGCCCGTGATGTTGAGGATCGAGCGCAGCCCGGTGAAGCCGTTGGCGTCATAGGCGCCAGCCTCACTGTTCGAGGTCCCACCGGAGTTCGACGCATTGCCCTGGAAGATCGTCTTCTGAGTCTTGTGCGCCATCGCGATGAGACCGTTCTGGATTTCAAGCTGCTGCGGGTTCCACGACATGCCGCCCGCCTGCACCGCGAACTGCTCCTTGAACGACACGCCTCGGCGGGTGTTCTGGATGGCGATGTTCGTGGTCTGCGGGACGTAGGTCGAGTTGTCGTCCGTGACAGTCCCCAGTTCCGCCATGAACACCGCATCACCATAGGCGGTGATCTGGCGCCATGCGTGGACGGCGCCGTTGGCAGGCACCTTGGGGATGCGATCGTAGGCGGGGAACGCCTTGACGAACTGGGTGTAGAGGATCGGGTCGAGGTCCTGCCGGACCAGCGCCGAGCCGCCCGACAAGTCGAGCAGGTTGGTCAGCACCGGGTCGTCGCCAGCGATGTCCATGAGCCCGCGGCTTCCGGCCATCCACTGAGCGATCGGCACGCCCTTGGCTTCCTTGGACCCGAGTTGCAGGTAGAACAGGTGCGCAAGCTCCTGCTCCGACAGGCCCATCATGCCGCGCTGGAGGAAGATGCGATCCTCCTCGTTCAGCACGCCCCGCAGCGACGGCTGCGTGGTGCTCGTCGGGGCTTCCTCCCCGGCCGCCCTGAGCGCCGCGCCAGAAACGGCAACGTCGTTCGTTCGATCGAACGTCGTGCCGAACTGGTCGAGCGCGTTCAGGACGTTTTTGAGGTCATAACTCATTCCTTCTCCTTGGTGGACCGTGCGATGTATGCGGTGACGCGGGGATCGAGACCCGGATAGCGAGCCGTGAACTCCTCAACGTGCCCGACCGCCTGACGGCGAAGGGGCAGTTGCATGACCCTCTTGATCGCTTCCGTGGCGTCCTTCTCCACGTCTGAGAGCCGGTCGTAGCCCGCCTTGACCTCTTTGAGTTCGTCCTTCAGGCTCGCGTTTTCATCACGGAGCCGTCCGACTTCCTCGACGAGTGCCTTGGTGTGCGCGACCAGCGCTGCCACATCCTCGACCTCGACGCCTGCTTGCTGCTCGATGACAGGGTCAGCATCGTCTTCGGTCGCGGGCGCTGTCTCAGGGGTCGCCGCATCGGCTTCCTGACCACCCGGAGTGGTGTCGTCTTCGGTGGCGTCCGCAGACGCCTCGATGGTGGGTTCGTCTGTGGTGGTTGATTCTACGGGTTCGCTAGGCGTGGCAACGATCTCGGGCTCGACACCGCCGCCAACGACTACCGGCTCGGGCGAGACAGTGCCGCCGCTGGAGATCGTGATCGTCGTGCCGGTGTCAGAGCCAGACGCCGAGGTGGTCGGCTTCACGACCCACTGCTGGAGGACTTCGCCATTGGCGGCGACGACCTGCTCCTCGGCGGGCTCCTCGGGCTCGTCGTCGGCCAGGGCTTCGTCTTCGGGCACGTCAGCCGCGGCGACGGACGCCTTGTAGGCCCACGAGCGCTGGTTCTTGGGAATGCCCACGATGGACGCCTCCTTGCCGACGATGCTGTCGATGAGCATCCCGCCGGTATCCTTGTCGCGGCTGTGCTTCTTGACGATCGCGCCGATCGAGGTGCCGAACTTCACGTAACCACCTGCAATGGACTCGTGCAACTGGACGGCCCGCGGGTTGGGCTCGTTGACCACGCCGCCGATGACGAGGTCCCAGATCGGGGCATTGGTCCGCTCGTCCTTGGCTTCGGTCTGGACGATCTCGGCGGTATCGGATGTGCCGAAGACCTTGTCCACGACGTTCGTGTAGTCGTGGTCCATGAAGATCGTCAGACCGTTGCGGAAGTCATCACGCAACTGCTGAAGCGCCTTCAGGCTGATGGTGTTGCCCGCGAGGTCCGTGACCGTCGATGAGGCAACCGCCTTGAACCTGCGAGGCGCGTTGTCCTGCCCGCCATCAGCGGTCAGGGCGTTGGTGATGAAACGAAACTCTCCGGGGGCGAGCGGCGGCATCTTCGGAGCCGCCTGGGGTCCTGCCATTTCGGCTCCTTTCCTGTGCCGCGTCAGACCGCGACCTTGATGGGGATTTCCTTGGGGAGAAAGCCGATCTCTCTCGCCCGTTCGACTTCTCTCTCGATAGCCGCCGCCATTCGATCGGCGGCGATGTCCCAACTGAACTTGGCCGCCTGGGCGACGGCCTTCTCGCGGAGCTTCCGGCGGGAGCCTGCTCCGAGATACAAACGCTCGATGGCCTCGGTGAATGCCGAGATGTCCGGCAGGCATTGGTCCTGACCCATCGGGGTAGTGATTCGCATCAACGGCGGGATCAGGATTCCACCGTCGCCCACGACCTCGGTTGTCGCCGAGCAGTCGGTCGCGATGACCGGCGTCCCCGCGGCCATGGCCTGGAGGTTGTTGAGCCCGAAGCCTTCGCCCCAACTGGTCGAGACGAAGATGTCCGCGGCGGAAAAGAGCGTCGCAAGAGCTTCCTCGTTCCAGCCGACGTAACCGGTGAGATTTTGGCTGAACGACACCCGATCTCGGATGTCCTCATCGTTGAAGCGCAGGGCATCGAGGTCGTAGCCATCGTCCGCTCGGTTGGCGCAATGGAAGTGAACGTCGATGTCCTTGTGGCGGCGCAGGATCGGCCGGAGGGCCTTCCACGTCGCCGGGTAATCCTTGCGCAGGCTGTTCTTGTCCACGCGCAGGATGAGGAAGCGGTCGGGGTCGTAGCCGAGCAGTTCCTTGGATTGCTTCTTGTCGCGCGGACGGAAGACACTGGTGTCCACGCCATGCCAGATCACGTCGGCCTCGGTCATCGAGGTGTCGCGGCCGAACTTCGTCATGGCGATCCGCAGCACCCGGCCAATGAGTACATCCCACGAGCCGGGGTTGTCGTAGCCGTCGATGGGCATGTACGCGACGATCGGAACACGGTAGACATCCGTCCCGGTCGTCACCCCGCGCCAGATCGCCAAGTTCTCGTCGAACGGACTGGCGAGCAGGCTGTCTCTGACCACGGCGGGATCGTTGATGAACACGATGACATCCGGCATCAACGCCCCAACCAGTTCGATGTAGCGGCTCTTGCCGTACAGGTCGGGCTGCAACTTCTGGGTCGGCAGGTAGAGCTTCTGCGGCGTGTCCCAGTGGTCGCCGCGCCAGTTGATCGCCAGCGTGTGGATGTCCCACCCTCGGTTGGCGAGCCGGTCGAAGATGTTTTGCGTGACCGTCCCGAAGCCCGAGTGGACGGCCATGTCTGCGATGACGAGAACCCTCACGAGAACTCCCTCTATCTGCTGCGCACCGTCACCGGGATGGGAACGGCGGTCGTCTGCCGAGACTGGTCGCTGAACACGACGAGGAACTGTGCCTGGCATTCCCCGTCGAAGTCGAGGTCTTCTGGCTGGAGTTCGTAACTGACCGTGCCCGCCGCTGCGCTGATGATGTCGCACTCGGCGTTGATCCGGTAGCGCCGGTCCGAGATCAGGCGCAACTGGAAGAACACGGTGGCGTCGGTCAGGTTGACCGGATCGCCGGTCACGGTGTCGGTCAGGGCGGCCTGGATGAGGGGCGCGGTGTCGTTCTCGACGAGGATGTCTGTCACGGCCTCCCCATTCACGGTGATGTGCGCGCTGATGGACGGGATTGTGACCGCCGCCACGATTCGCCGTGCGATGACAGTGATGGCCCCAGCGATCGTCGCGAGATTGAGCGTCGCCGCCTGCTGGCGGATGGTCACCGCAGCCGAGAATGCCGCGATCGTGATCGTCGCGCCGATCGCGTGGATCGTCTTGATGAGCGCCGAAACGGTCTCGGTGATCGTCGGGATGCTGTCGGCCAGCGTCCGCACGAACGTTCCGACTCGCGCCACCGTCTCGGAGATGGCCGAGATGGAGTCCGAGACGAAGCGGTTGACGATGACGACCCGGTTGACCGACTCGCTGATGGAGGCGATGGAGTCCGAGACCGTACGGACGATCGAGGTGAAGACCTGGGCGACCACGGCTTCCGTGATCGAGACGATGGAGTCGGCGGCCGTACGGGTGGCGGTGAGGACTCGTACGGCCGCCTCGGAGATTGCTGAGACCGCATCTGCCGCGGACCGATTGAACGTGGCAACGCGGCTGACGGACTCGGTGATCGCGCTGATCGAGTCGGACACCGTCCGAGTGATGGCCGCGAGCGATGCCGCGACCTGCTCGGTGATGGCTGAGATCGAGTCGGCGACTGTGCGACTGAACGTCGCGGCCCGAGCGACCGCCTCCGAGATGGAGGGCAGGCTGTCGGCCTGTGTGCGGACGTAGGTCGCCACCCGGCTGACCGAGTCCGCGAGGCTGGTCACGCTGTCGGCCACGGAGCGGGCCGCAGTGAGGGCGCGAGTGACCGTCTCCGTAATCGTTGCGACGGTATCAGATACCGCCCGGCTGGCGGTCAGGGTACGACTGGCCGACTCAGTGATCGTACTGATGGAGTCGCTGACAGAACGAACGAAGTCGGCCGTCGTCGCGACGACCGATTCAGTGATCGATCCAAGCGTCTGCGACACGGTGCGGACGTAGGCAATCGCCGCCCGCACGACGGTTTCGGTGATGGATGACAGGCTATCGGAGACTGCACGAGCGAGGGTTACCACCCGTGTCGCCGATTCAGAGATAGCACTCAGGCTGTCGGCGGATGTTCGCGTGCCAGTGAAAACCCTGACGACGCTATCCGTCAAGGTGCCGATAGAGTCGGCAACGGTCCGCGGCAACGAGAGAACGCGAGTGACGGCCTCAGTGAGCGTCGAGAGGCTGTCGGACGAGGTCCGGCTGCCGGTCCACGCCCGGCTGACGGTTTCCGTGATCGAGGAGAGCGTGTCCTGCGCGCTGCGGATGATGAACAGCGCGCCGTGAACGACCGCCTCGGTGATGAACGAAACGCTGTCGGCCATGGTGCGAGCGAAGGTCCCGACCCTGGTCACAGCCTCGGTCAACGTCGGTAGCGAGTCGGCCGTTGTCCGAGCAAACGTGAGGACTCGCGTGACCGACTCCGTGATGGAGCCGAGCGTCTGGCTGACCGTCCGGGCGAACGTCCCAACCCGAGTCGGCGATTCAGTAAGCGTCGAGATCGAGTCGGCCACTGCGCGCGCTAGGCTCAGAACCCGCGTGACGGCTTCGGTGATCGACGAGAGTGAGTCCGCGACCGTCCGGCTCCCAACAAACACTCGGGTCACGGACTCTGTCAGGGTCGCAAGGCTGTCGGCAACAGTACGGATCAGCGAGAGAACTCGCGTCACCGCCTCGGTCAAGGTAGCGATGGAGTCAGCGACGGTCCTGTTGTAGGTGATCGTCCGGGCCACGGACTCGGTGATCGAACCGAGGGTCTGGGCCACGCTTCGGACGAACGTCCCGACTCGGGCCACGGCGTCGGAGATCGAACTCAGGCTATCCGCCGATGTTCGGGTCCCAGTGAAGATGCGCGCCACCGCTTCGGTGAGCGTTGCCAGACTATCGGCGCCGGTCCGCGTGAAGTTCATCGCCGCGCGGACGACGGCTTCCGTCAGGGTTGCCAGCGAGTCGGCTGCGGTCCTAGTTCCGGTGAAGACCCGTGCGACCGTGTCGGTGATCGAGGAGATGCTGTCGGCAATCGTCCGGGTGACGGTCATGGCCGCCCGGACAACGGCTTCGGTCAGGGTAGCGATGGAGTCAGCGACGGTCCGGGCATAGGTGGCAACACGAGCGACAGATTCAGTTAGCGTGGCGATGGAATCGGCGGCCGTTCTGGTGCCCGTGAAAACCCGCGCCACCGTTGCGGTGATCGAGGAAATGGAGTCGGCGACGGTGCGAGGAAGCGTGAGCACCCTCGTCACAGCCTCGGTCAGGGTGGGCAAGCTGTCGGCGCCCGTACGAGCACCCGTGAAGACACGAGTCGCGGCTTCGGTCAGGGTGGCGATCGTCTCGCTGATCGTCCGAGAGAACGTGCCGACCCGGCTCGTGCTGTCGGTGATTGACGAGAGGCTGTCCGACGCGGTCGCGTTGAAGTTATTGCCGGTCGGGAGCGCCGGGATGACCGACGGCTTGGGCTGTTGCGGTTGAGGCGGGTGACGAAAGAGGCCGCGGCCCGCCACGGCTTACTTCCCGATCTTGGTCTTGACGTTCTCCGGCAGGAAACCGATGGCTGGGTGTTGCGGGTCGTCGGTCGAAATCTCCCACCTGGGCTCGCTCGTCTTACCGGTCACGATCCGCCCGAGGTCAGGATCGTCTTCGTAGACCGGCTCGATGTGGTCGAACTGACGGACAACGCCCTTGGCCGTCACCTCCAAGTCACCATACATGAGGACGAGGGTCACCTTGGCGCCGTCCTCGACGGACTCACCATTTCGCGTCTTGAAGGAGGCCACTACGTCACCTCCTCGAACTCCAAGTCCGCCGACCATCCGGTCAACGTCGTCGGGGTTCCCTGAAGCTGGAGGACGAACGACTGGTCGATACCGATCAGGGGGCGGTCCTCTGGCAGCCAGATGAACTCCCAGCCGTTGAGATTGTTGAAACCGCGCTGGCCCATCACCGTCAGTGTTCCGCCGCCATTGGCGCTGGAGTCCGTTCCACACGAGGAGGCTGCGTTGCTCGTGCTGCCCGCGATCGCCGAGGCAACCGCGCCGACAATGACCGGCGCCGGAGTGGTGCTGGTAAAGGTCCCGAACGCGCTCGCCTTCAGCCCCCAGCGAACACCCAACTCCTGGCTCGTCGAGGTGCCGTTCTGGCCGCAACTCATCCGATACAGGCGCAGGATCGAGGCGCGGCTCGACAGCGACGTGGCCGCCCGGATCGTAATCATCTCCGAGTCGGCGATGATCGTCTGGTTCGCCATGGTGACCGTGTAGAGGCTAGACAAAGCGGACCTCCTTGGTCACTGCGCGACGAACGGTGGCATGGGGTTGACGTAGGGAAGGAACTGGCAGTTCGTCAGTCGAGCCGCGTAATGCGCTACCACCTGGCTTGGGTTCAGTGCGTAGTTGTAGATGGCAACTTCATCGATCGATCCGAACAACCACTCATCTGTCCCAGCCGCGCCGGACCCGATCTCGATGATGCCCGAGAAGGCGTTATTGAAGATCGGAAACGGCGGATTGATGATAAGAGGTCCGGCATCTACGCCATCGATATAGAAGAAGGCGTAGGGGCCATCCTTGGTCGTAACGACATGGTGCCAGTTCGTGTCGGTGATCGTTGTCGTGGAGCTATACACGCCAGCTTCGCCACCCTGGGTCACGTTTAGGGTGTCATTCGCGCCAAAGAGAAGCGCCCATGAATCAAAGCCATTCTGGACGACCATGACCTCACCGATGGCGACAGCCGTCCGGGTTCGCTTGACCCAGCATTCGAGTGAGAAGACATCGCCTACGTTGTAGGCGGCGATGGCCGACGCCTCGGAGCGCCCACCGGGAGTGCTGAACGTGACGGCCGGGTTCGAGTCAGCGGTCAGGGCGCCGATCACGTTCAGGGTATACGTTCCGGCCAGCACCCCGTTGTTGGCGTTGGTCGAATAGTCGCGGACAGTCGTTCCCGACGTAGTGTCCATCCGCCAGTAGGCGATCGGATTATCGGACAGGACGAGCGCCGAATAGCACGGCGAGACTTCGAGCAGGAGGACGCCTGTGCCGTCTTCCAGCAGGTAGCCGTCAGTGGCCGACGATTCCAGCAGATACCGATCGGGATTGGGCATCTACGAAACCGATGACAAGATGACCAGCGACGATGTCATCCGCTGATGCGCGGCGTTCAGGTGGGTGACGGCTGGTTGATGGAGGTGGCCCGTCTCCCGATCTAGAAGCCCTGTGATGATCGCCCAGTCGAGACGGCTCCAGTGGACCGGCTCGTCGGGCAGCGGGCAGGCTCCGAGTTTTGCCGGGTCGAACTTCGTGCAGCCAAGCTGGGTTCGGAACTGACCGAAGATGTAGTACGGGAACGCGCCCCACGCGCACTCGCACTCCCACAGTTCGCGAAGGGCGCCCGGCCACGGCAGGATGTCGTGCTCGACGATGATGAACGGCTGGCCCTCGGCCCACAGCGTACGGATCAGGCGGTCGTATGCGAAGTCGGCCGCCAGCGTGCCGTTCAGCCGCTCCCAGCGGGGACGAAAGCCCTGCATTTCAAGGTTGAGTTTCGTTGCCTTGTGAACGAGCGGTTCGCTGACATCGTTCGTGAACGGCACGACGATGTTCGGCTGCACGTCGTCAGGATGGCTGTGGTCGCTGGCGAGCAGCAGGAACTCCATCAGGCCACCTGAACCACCATGAGCGAACTCCCGGCCTTGACCGTCGAGGCTGCCGCGACCTCCGAAGCGTGGTTCAGTTGAAGATCGCCCGAGACGGTCACGATCATCGTCCCCTCCACGATCCACAGCATGTCAGACGCGCCCGTGTCCGAGGATGCCGTCGGCCCGGCCACCTGGTTCACAGCACGCGACGCGATCGCGCTCATCAGGCCCACAGCAGCCGCGGTTGTCGCCTGGTCGGCGGCAAGGGAGGCAGCGGTCGATAGTTCCTGCGCGAAGTAGTGGTTGGCCTGGAACGTCGTCACGGTGCCCGAGTGGGTGACCGCGAACTTGACGCCGGTCGTGCTGAGTGCCGACTGGTAGCGGATCATGTACTTGAACGTGTATGTCCCAGCCCCGAGCGTCATGTCGAGGCCGGTGATCTTCGCCATCGTGGTCGTACTGTTAGCCCCAGCATCGCCTGTCAGTGCGATCACGCGCGGCAGACCGCGGGTCCGCAGATAGGTCTCGATCTGGGTGACGGTCAGCTTCTTCGACGTGCCCGACTCGTTGATCGGAAGTTCGTTCGTTCCGGCCGCAGCAGACGCTGCGGTCAGCGCCGAGATTTTGGTATCGGCCATCTACGGCACCAGCGGGAGACCGGCCGCCGTCAGGGCCGCAGTCGCATCGGCCTGGGTCATGTAGTTCGATCCTGTTCCACCGGGCACGGTCTGGAACGTCGCCATCGTGTGATAGCCATTCCAGATGAAGCGCGGGTACTGGTTCTCCGAGGCCGATGAGCCGTCGGGGTTCGCATAGTAGAAGCGGTTGTTGAGTCCCCTGTTGTTACTGGCCGGGAGATAGATGATCGGCTGGTAGGTCGAACCTGCGGGCAGGCTGTATGCCCAGAACAGACCGAAGCGATCCTGACCAGCGACCATCTGCGTCTCGGCTACAACATTGTCGTGAACGTAGTTACCGGTCACACCGGGCGAGTCGCCGCGATCCTCCTCGACCACGCTGATGCCGGTCTTGTTCCAAGCAACGGTGTTGCCGTAGACCTCGGCCGACTTTGACGTGTGGATCAGGATGCCCGCGCCCCAACCCCAAGAACCCCACGGGCCGAACCCGTTTCGATACGCGACGTTGTTGTAAATCTTCGAGGCGGTCGAGGTCTCGTCGTGGATGCCAACGGTGTCGTTATCGTGGACGCGGTTATTGCGATAGGTCGCATTAGCGCAGGAGACATCGAGCCACAGTCCGACGCCCGAGTCATACGACTCATTGCCGTCGAGCATGAGGTTGTCTTGCCCGGTGGCCTTCAGGTTGCCGCCATCGGCACCAGGATCGGGCTCGCCGGTCCGGTCGTTGTGGAACAGTTTGTTGCTGATGATGAGGTTGTGCTGCCCGCGACCGACGGTCGGGCTCGGTGCCGAAATCCGAAGGCCGAGGTGCTTCGCGTCGTGGATCGAGCAGTTGCGAATGATCGAGTCGATTGCGCCCGTCAGGTTGACATTGACGTAGGAGAAGCCGATGTCGCAGTCCTCCAGCACGAAGCGCTGGACGCCAAACGCGTTCTCAACCGAGCCCTGAACGTTGGTCCCGGCCGCGTACTGCATCTTGAAGCCACGGATCGTCACGTCGTTGCCCGTGATGTAGGCCCACGTCGGGCGCACCATGGCCCCCGACGTATCGCGCCCGTCGATGATCGCGCCCGCCTGCCCGACGAGCGTCACCGGCTTGGCGAAGCGAAGGGACTCGCGATAGGTGCCTGCCGGAATGGTGATGGTCGCGCCTGGTGCCGCGGAATCGAGTAGCGGCTGGATGGCCGTGACTGGCGGTACCACGATCACCCCCACGGGCGTAAGCGTGACGGAAGCGGTCTTGGGTCCCTCGCCCGCGGCGTTGACCGCCGACACGGTGAAGGCGTAGGCGGTGCCGTTGGTCAGACCGGTGATGGTCGCGGTCAGGCCGGTCGGCGACGCTGCCAAGGTCCCGTTGCGGTAGACCCGATAGCCCGTGATCGGCGCACCACCGGTCGGGGCCTGCCACGCCAGGTTGACGACGGTGTCGCCGACGACGCCGGAGAGGGCCAGCGGCACAGTCGGCACAGTCGCGGTCGCCACAACGGCGAACGTGATGGGGCCGATCAGTGCCTTCTTGTTCGTCGAGTCGAAGACAGATGCCGTGTGGTTACTGATGGATGAGGTGGTCCCGATGGCGATCCCCGCATGGAGGGCGCCATCGAGACCGACTCGTCCCGTGAGAATGGTGGTGCCGTCAACGTGCAGGTTGATCCTCGTACCCGGCGCCAGACCGGCGACATCCGCATTGAGCGTCGCCGGGCGAGTCGTCGGGTTTGGGGTAACCGTGAGTGTCGGCATCACCGATCTCCTATCCGGCCGCAGGCAGCGTCCAGGTCCACGTCACGGCGAGCGAGTCGCCGGATGTGACCGAGGCGTCTGCGTTGAGGTTGGTGTTCGCCACGTCGATCCCTGCCGCCGTGGTGTTGGCCGCGGTAAACAGTCCGGCCTTGTGGATGTTCGCCAAGGTGGCGCCAGCCGCGAAGGTGTTGGACTGGGTGAAGGTCGTCGTGCCGCCCGTGTGAGCGAACGTCGCCTTCGCGCGGGTCAGGCCCGAGGCCGTCGTCTCCGAGGTCAGGACCGTGTCCGAGGTCGCCGGACCGGAGGTGTCGGTCGTGAGCCCGATGAACCGGGCCGGACCCATCGCCGGGACGATGATGTAGCCGTTGGTCGAGGCTGGGGTCGTGCCGGTCATGGTGTCGGCGGTCCCGACCCACCAGCCGTCCACGGTCAGGACGGTGGACGAGTTCGAGCCGATGTTGCCGTAGACCGGGGCCGTGGTCAGACCCGTCACCGGGCAGACGACGCGCATCCCCTTGTACTGGTCGGTGGTCATGCCGCCGCCCGACGGGGTGGCCGAGGTGGCGGACGAGGCGGTGAGCGCGCCGTCCTTGCCGAGCAGGCCGCCCATCGTGTTGTGCAGCCAGTCCATGCCGACGGTCGTCTTCAGATTGTGTGACCAGCCGAGATCGACGATCTCGCCCGGCTTGCCGAACATGCCCGACGGGCCGCGCATGATGTAGGCGTGGACGAAGTTCGGGCCGAACTCCAGCTTCTCGCCCATGAACCGGCCCCTGGTAATCATCACGTTCACATCGTCATCGATGCGCTTGATGACTTCCATCTGGGAACCTGCGAGCCGCGGCTTGGGGCGGCCGAAACGAAGTAGATGCACGTTTCTTCTCCTTCTGCCGCCGCCTCAAACGGGGCCTGTCTGGGTTGAACTACACGGCCACAAGAGACGTGTTTGCCACCGATGAGTCGTCGCTGGTCTTGCGGATGTGGATCGTCCACGTCCCCGAGGCAGGTGGGGTCCAGCCTTCCCACTGGCCCTTCCCGCCGTCGGGCGTGAAGACCTGGCTTCGGGCCGTGTCCTGACCGGCCAGTTCGGCGCTGAAGTAGTAGGTGACCGCCGGACTGGCGGGATAGTGCGTCGGGTCGTAGCCCGTCGAGGTGTTGGCCGGAAGCGCCGTGCTGGAGATGTGGACGGCGGTCTTCTTCGCGGTCACTGTGCTGCCGCCGTAGCGGACGGTAACGGTCGCCATGACTCCTCCTATTTGTTGGGTCTCGGCCAGGTGAGGTTTCGATAGCGCTCGGGGTCGAACCGCCAATCGCCGAGGTGGCCGCCTCGCTTGAATGGGGTGTCGAAGGTCTCGCCACCCTGCTTTTGACCGCCCCACTTCTGGGCGTAGTAGAGATCGTTCGCGCCGTGGGAGTTGCCGTTCCATGCCCGCATGGCCGGGTCGGCCATGATCGTTGCCGAGCCCTCGTGGGTGCCGGTGAAGCCGGTCTCGACCCGCGGCAACCCGGCGAGATCGATCCGGCGGGCGAAGTCAACGTCCTCGTCGTAGCCGTTGATGAAGTTCTCGTCGAACGTCCCGACGACGTTGACGGTGTGCCGGGTGATCGCGAACGACGACATCCCGAACATGAAGTAGATGGCCGCGGCGCCGGGGTTGACCGACTCGTCCATGCTTTCCAGGTCCCCGGCGCCGAAGGTGAGATCGTGATTGACGATGAGCCACCACGGGGCGAACGGCGTGGCCCGCATCCCGAGGTTCCAACTGGTCGCGACACCGAGGTTGTGAGGCAGGCTGACGATTTCCACCTGACCGAGATTGGCGTTCCTTTGGCGCATGATCTCGGCCTCGCCGTCGCCCGGCAGGATGCTCCGCGCGAACAAGGCGCCGTTGTCGATGATGACGACCCTGTCGATCGGGTAGTCGATGCTGGCGAGCATCTTGTAGAGCAGTTCGGGCCGATTGAGAATCGGAACGATGAGCGCCGGGACGCTCATCGCTGGGTGATCCTAACAAAGTTGGCGAGTTGCTTGTAGAACTCGTCCTTCAGGTCCAGTTGCCGTTGCCGGGAGACCTGCGGGTCGAAATCTGGCGGTATCTCGTCCCAGCCCCAGCCCTCACCGATGGGCGCAAAGTTCTTCTTGAACTCGCCCTTCGTCATCTTGTCGCCGGGGACCCACACGACCTTGCTGCCACACAGGCGGGCGATCTCGTTCATGGCGCTGACCGGATCGAACGAGTACATCACCCGCGACTCGTTGAGCGTCCTCGCCAAGTTCGTCCAGTCGCCGGTCAGGTGGCGGCTGATCTCGACCATGCCCTCCGGCAGCGGCCTCGTCACGGATTCCTTGCCGACCCAGTAGGTGTCGTACTTTCGTTCGAGCCCCTGGTCGTAGTAGCGGTCGAGTTCGATGGTCGGCAGGAACAGCATTCGTTCTTTCGGGAACCGTGGCGGGGTGAACATCCGCTGGAACGAGAACCATGAGCCGACCGGCTCGTAGTGGGCGTGCGCCCGGTTGAGCATCCAGCGGATGACGTTCTCGTCGGGGATGCCGGGGATCGGGTTGTTGGTGCAGATTTCCGGGTAGATCGCCAGCCAGTTCTCGTCGAACGGACCGTCGTAGTACGGGGTGTTCCACTCAGGGTTCACGCCGCGGAAGTAGACGTACGCCTCCTGCCCGGCCTCGTTGAGTTCGTGGCACAGCCGGTGCATCGTCTTCTGCCCGGCCGAGGCATCCATGTAGTCGTACGACCACACGATGTACTTCATCCCTCTATCCCTCTATTTCGTGGCCGCGAGTGTACCCCCTGGGTGGTCGCACGGGCGAGCCCTTGCAACGTGTCGGAGCATCACCCGGAACAGCACGACTTCGAGGTTCTTGACCTGATCGATGGTCAGGCCGTAGTGGGTCCCCACCGTGATGATCGCCAAGGCGCGGGTGGCAGCGCCGTCAGTCACGTCTGACTCCAGCCGATCTCGAAGTCCTGGCTTTCGATCGATCCGCCTGACGCAGTCCCGGCCACCTGCTCCTGCACCACGATGTAGCGCGTCGTGTCGTTGTTGGCGTCGTAGACGTTGGTGTCGAAGATGTATCGACGCCCGTCGGCCATCGTCGTCGTGGCGACGGTGCTCGCCGAAGCGGTCGGGGTTGCGGCGGTGTCGGTCACGCCCATCTTGATGACCACGCCGTCGGGCAGGTCGCCGTCACGCTCGATCCAGAAGTTCGTCAGCATGTGCCCGTTCGCGGCGTCAAGTTTGATCCGCATCCACTTCTCGAACGAGTTGGTGCCCGGCAAGACCTCGTTGTCCTCGCGGTTCTGCGTGGAGTTGACGGCGTTATCGACGCTGACGAGATCGATGCCGGTCATGCTTGTTGACTCCGTTCCGGCGTTCGTCCCGGTGTAGACCCGCAGGGTGGCGGTGGCGTCAGCCATTCGGTGGCTTCTTGGCTGCCGGAGCGGGAGGAGCCGCCACCGGCTTCGGGGCAGCAGCGGCGACCTTCGCGGCATTCTGGGCTGCCTTGTCGGCGTTGGCCGCATCGACTTCACCTTGCGCCTCGGCAACGTCGGTCTGGGTCTTGGCCGCGAGTTCGGCCAGTTGCTCCTCGCCGAGGTACTTGTTGGTGTTGAAGTCGAGCACGCCCTTGGGGGTGACGGCGATGAGGTGGTTGAAGACGTTGTCCTCGTCTTCGGTCCGGCCAATCGGCTGACGACCGTCCATCGCGCGCGCCTCGTTGGGCGACTTGGTCGGGATGCCCGGCATCGCCACCCGGTTGATGTTCGCCTTCTGCTCGGTCTCGTTGAGGTTCAGCGCGGTGAACGCGAACTGGAGATTGTTCTCCCGGCCACCGAACGACTCGTCCCAGACGAACTCGCGGGTCAGGTAGCGCTGGACGCAATCGAGCAGGGGCCGCAGGCCGCGGTCCTCGGTGTTCTCCTGCTGCGCCGCGGCCGATGAGCGGTTCACATCGAAGGTGATGCCCAGGTCCATCGGGGAAAGACCGTAGACGGTGGCGATGCAGCGCAGCAGGAGGTCCTGCCACTGGCCGAACTGCATGTCCGCGTTCGAGTAGCCGAAGGGCATGAACGACGGGGCCTTGAAACCACCGATGATCGCCATCGCGCTCTGGCCGAAGACGTTGGACTGGAAGTAGCTGCGCGCTCGCTCCACGTCGGTATCGATCGCCGAGTCGCCGATGTTCAGCGCACCGTTGGGTGGGGCGCCCATGACCATCCGGCGGTTGTACTCCATGGCCTGGAGTTCGGAGTCGATGACCGAGAGGAGGACCTGGATGGGACTGATCCCGAGTGCGCTGACGGTGCGCGGGTTGTCCATCAGATACATCATGTCGTCGTTGCGGAAGGACGCCCTGACGCGCCCGTCGGGGACGTAGAAGTAGCGGGGCTTCCGAGGATCGGAGCCGTCCCACTTCTCGTCGATCGCGATGAACTCCGACGGTGTCGGCCACAGTTCGGCGATCTCGTCGCTGCCCGCATAGCGGACCTTCTCGACAGCCGCGCCGTCCATCACCAGCAGGTCCTCGACCACCTCCTGGAAGAACGAGTGGGCGCTGATGTTCTTGGCGTTCGGGGTATCGAGTTTCGTCGCGATGCGCTTCGCCAGTCGCTTGTTGTCCTTGCCCTCGGGATCGAGTTTGACGATGTCCCAGTCCGCACTGGCGATCTGGTCGCGCCTGATCTTGATCGCCGCCCGGACCCACGGCGTCAGGCTGAGGGCTCGATACGTCCGGGCGTTGCCCTGCCATGACAGCGCAGCATTCGTCGTCACCAACTGGAAGCCGCCGGTCTGGGTCACGACGTTCGGGTTGTTCTGCGGTCCCGAGCGCGGTGACGGCATAGCCCACGCCTGCATCCCCTCCCAGCCGGGGCCGGACAGGGTGACGAGTTGTGGAACGACGGGCGGGTTCTGGATGACGGCGGGGAGGCGTTGTTCGGTCATCGGCGCAACAGACCTCCCAGTTGTTGCTTCGTCCAGTCAGCGACGCGCGCCGCATTGGCTTGCGCCATCGCCTGCTCGAATGTCAGGAAGTCGGTATCGATTCCGGTCAGCATCTCGGCGACGTGGATCGGGACGTAGCGCGGGCCATCGACGAACTGGAGTTGCGCGTCGGTCGGCGGAAGCGGCGCCACGGTTGCCCCGGCGGCCCGAGGGGCCATCGTAACCGCCGCCATGGCGCCGGAGCCCGTGGCGAGGTCCATCGCCAGCCCCAGGGCATCGATGAGGTCGTCGTGGCCCTTGTCGAAGTTGACCATCTCGCGTTCGAGTTCGCGGTCGATCAGGTCGCGGTGGTGGTGGACGCGGTGGCTCTCGTACCTGGCGGCGGCGGCACGGGCTCGGACACGCTTGTCCACGTCCGCCCGGCGGCCGACGATTGGCATCGAGGTCTCACGCAGGAGGTCCTGGATGAGGATCGACTGGGCCTGGTTGTTCTCGATGATGATCTTGCTGACCGGGAAGCCGTGCGCGTGCGCCCAGTCGTACATACCCCGCACGAACTCGCGGTGACCGCCCTCGGTCTTGGTCCGCTGGTGGTGGAGGACCCAGTGCTCGTTGCGGTCATCCTTGGCGACGAGGACGCCTGCCGTCCAGTCGGCCCGCTCTCGGACCGAGGAGGCGAGGTCGATGCCGATCGTGAAGTGATACTTGCGATCCGCGGGCAGCGTGTCGAAGTACGCCTTGTCCCACCACTCGCGCTTGAAGATCGTACCCTCGCGCAGGCCCGAGATGTCGTTGCGGTACGAGCAGGCGAAGTTGTCCCAGCCTACGTCCTCACGCTCGGCATACAGCCGTTCGAGCGGCCAGACCTTGGGCCAGTAGGACTTCACCTCGCCGGTCTCGCTGTCTTCGACCAGCGCGTCGAGCACGAGGCTCGGCCACTTGTTCGAGTCCATCAACTTCTCGGGCAGGTCGCCCTCACACCATCGGGTACCGACATAGATCACCGTGCCGTCGGGGGTCAGGGTTGGCATCAGTGACTTCCAGAACCAGGTCTCGACCTTCTCGCGCTGGTCGATCGTGTAGGTGTTGTTCTCGTCGAGGATGTCGTCGAGGAAGATAAGGTCGAAGCGCTTTGAGACTGCGGTCGAGGAGTTCGCGCCGCCCGCGACCATCGTGCGGTCCTTGGATTGGCTCCACTTCGTCCCGTCACGCAGCCACTCGCTGTCGGTCCACTTGGCCGAGCCGCGGATGCTGCCGAACACCGACTTGAACTGCTCCGACTCGGAGAGCGTCCACTTGATGGCCGCCGACATCGCCTCGGCCTTCTTGTCCTTCTGGCTGAACAGCCCGATGCGCAGGTTCGGCCGGGTCGCGATCAGCCACGACAGGAGGGTCGTGTTGAGCCACTGGGTCTTGGCCGCGCCTCGTGGCGCGAGAATGACGCCACGCTTGCCCGCCGGATCGCCCTGTCGGCGGTCGAGGAGGTCGAGCGCGAAGTTGACCATCTGTCGATGGTGTTCCGCTGCCTCATAACCGAAGACGTACTCGCCGTAGACGAAGGGGTCAGTTTTGCTCAACTCCCGCTGGGCCTGACGAAGCATCAGTTCCAGCATGTCCCTGCTCGGGGCCGGTGCTGTCATCGGCCTCCTCTCCTGAGACCAACTGCTTCAGCAGCGGCATCATCTCGGCCAGCTTCTCGGGTGTCAGCGTCACGGCCTCCATGTCGATCACGGTCGGGCCGTTCTTGTTTGCCTGGTCAACGGCTTGGTCGCCCAAGAGCACGCGCATGGTAGCAACGATCGTCGCCACGTCGGTCGGCTTGGTGATCTTGATCTCGCCTGCGTCCAGTGCCTTCTCGGCGGCGTCGAGCATCTTGACTGACATCTCCAGCATCCGGTCACGGATGAGGGTCTGGGTCTCGGCCCAACGATCGGTCATCGCGTCGAGGACCTTCTCGCCCACCGTCGTTCGGATTTCCTTGCGCTTGCCGTACCACCCGCCGCGTCGAGCCATATCCGCCACATGCGACCGGGAGATGCCGTGCTGGTCGGACAGTTGGGTCAACGAGATCGGTGGCGTGGACGAGTCGTACACGTACTCTCGTTCGAGCAGTGCGGGATCGACCTTCCTAGCCCTGGTCATCGAATGTCTCTAGGTCGCCCTTATCAATCCCGCCGGTCAGGCATTCTTTGTGAACCGGGGCGCGCATCCCTTCTTCTCGATGACCATGCGCGGGCCAAACCCATCCGATGTCGTCGGCTCCGATTATTCCGCAGATTGCGCAATAAAGCGGAAAGTGGGCTGGCCTTCCAAGAAGTCGATCATTCTTGGTCATTTCCTATTTTCCCTCACCCGAGTAGCAGTAGCAGTAGCACCTAAAGGAATCAGTAGCGCTACTACGAGCGCGCTACTGGATATCCCTTTAGGCAGTAGCACTGCTTCTGGTAGCAGTGCTACTGAGTAATAGGGAGTGCTTCCCATGATCCTGATGGTAGACGAGAGAACCATGATTCCTTGTAGCGATAGAGGCACGCCTTGACCGATCCCGTGTTGTACCCCGTCTGGACGGCGATCTCCTCGATGGTCAGGTGCCCGGCCGTCAGGGCGTTGTGGATGACGACGCGCATCGCCACGCCGCCGATCGGAACGCCGGGGCTCGGATAACCAGCCTGCTCACCAACCTCGTCGGCGTGGAAGGTGATCCTCTGATAGACCCCGATATCGCTGAACGGAGGATCGAACTCGATCCTGATCGCCTGGGGTGGCTGGCGGGGAGCCAGCGCATCGGGCTTCGTGTTACGCATAACGACGACGCGGCTGCCGATCTCCTCGCGCCTCTCGTCGGAATAAAGCGAGTAGGAGCCGCGGGCGTTGTCGCGCTTGCGGACCGAACCGTACTCGCGCTCGGCGCCGCCCTTCATGTTCGCTCCGGGGACGTGGTCGATGAGGATGTTCGTCGTGTTGAACGAGCGCAGGATTTCGTATAGCTCATCGATCGGGGCCGACAGGTTGTCGCCGTGGTCCCGTTGGGCTCGGCCGACGGGGCTGACGACCACCACTTCGATGCCGTTCTCGACGATGTACGCCCCGATCGGGTCGGCAACGTCGTGGAGCGGTCGGCTCTGGCGCTTGTAGTGGTAGGTCGCGAGGAGGTCGATGTCGTAGGCGTTGCAGATAGCGCCGAGGCGGACTTCTTCTTCCTCCTGGCCCTCGTCCCAGTCGAGGACAAGGCAGGAGTACCGACGTGACGGCCACCAGCCGGGGATGATCTCAACACCGGAGCACAGGGAGGCGATAAGACCGTCGGCGATGGTCGTCTTGCCTGCCGAGCCGGGGCCAAACAGGGAGATGGTGCGCCTCTCGCGGACACGACTGGCGAAGATGAACGGTGGAGCCTCGGTCTTGATGGCCGGTCGGCCGCTGATCGTCGCGGTACCGTTCCTTCCGCCTGCTGCTGCTTCTCTAGCGCGGGCGATGAGATAGGTGATGCGTCGCTGCCAATCGAGTTCGGCACCGCCGAGTGTCGTGTGCAGACGCTTGACGCACTGGTTGAAGTTCGTCCCGCCGTTGACGCCGACCGCGTGGCTGAAGACGAAATCTCCCAGATCAGGAAACGAGGCGTCGGCGCCGGGGGCATGGACCTCCAGCAGGGCCGACGGATCGCGCGCCCCGAAATCCAGACGGGAAACGGTCAGTCTCCACGATTTGTCAGCGGCTTCGAGACCGTACGACCGAAATCCGGCACGGATGAAATCACACTCAAACAGCGCGTCACCGGGCGCTGCGTGCCAGTTGCCGTTGGCAGCTTCCTCGGCGATCTCGACCTTGGCGATGGCGAGGGCTTCCTCGAAGGCCGTCATGCGCTGATGCCCTCGGCGTCATACGCCGATCGGATCGTGGCGTGAACTTCGTGCTCGTCGAGCCCTGCCTGAAGACCTGCCGCGGCGAGAACGTTGCCAGCCTGCTTGGCCGGGACGTTTTCCTCCAGCGCGGTCCGCATCGCCCAGTACAGGTAGTTGTTCCGGCCACCCTCACCGGCATGGATGACCGCGCCACCCAGTTGCCCCAGGACGGCCGCGATCTCGTCGGGACTGGTCAGACGGCTCTTGAACCGGTGAACGGCCGCCTTGGGCCGTTCTAGGAGCCCACGGAGCCAGTGATCGTCCTCCAGCCGCGGCAGGGCCATCTTCGGGGGTGCGTAGGTCCAGCGGTACGGCGCATCGGTCACGGACGGCGCCACGACGATGAAACCGCCCGCGGACTTCAGTTCGCCGATATGTGTGCCGTTCAGATGTAGTTGGCGGGTGCGGTTGACGCCGGTCGGCTGGGTCAGGAGGTGCGTCCCGCCGCGCCCAGTCTGGGCGAGGGGAGCCTCGGGGAACCAGTGCTTGTTCTCGTGCATCCACGCTGTCAGCGCGGGCAGGTGCTCGACCTCGATATCCCAGGCGTCGAATGCCTCGCCGCAGACGATCCCGATGTTGCGGGTCGGATCGGCGGTGAAGTATTGGCGGACCATCTTCTCGTCGGTGGTCGCCCCCTCGGGCCAGCCCTTGTAGATCGGTCGCTTCTCGCCGGGCCAGACGGGGAACACTCGCCACGAAAGGCGGGCATAACCCAACGCCCAATCAACAGTCGTCAGAACCACGGGTGACGGTTCATGTGTCGGCCTCGTGACCAAAGGAAGGAGGTTTGGACCGGAGGGTCACACTCCGGTCCGCCACCTCGAAAGGGCGCCGCGGATCAGGCGGTACCCTGCATCATAGGGAGGGCTGTCAAACTCAGATTCAAGCCCAGATTTCGGGCAAAGCGGTAGTAATGCATTACAAAACGGCCGCAACTCGGCCGGAGGACACCTCGGGAAGGCATACTGACCCTACCTCCCCCGAAAGTCAATACGGCTGTTCTCCGTCGCCCAGTGAAGCACATCGACCGAGGCCACTGGCATGACCAAGTCGGCGGAGGTTTCGACCGAGATGCCGATGTGCTTCACCGGGAGACGGAGCCCATTCTGTCCCAAACTGACGGATGTTCGGCCCTCCAGTCGATGTACTCGGCGATACGGGCATTCAGTTCCTCTCGCAGTCGCTCCGTCCGATCACGCTCGAACTCGGCCCGGATGACCGAGCCGAGGTGCTGGCCGCAGTAACCCTTGTCGGCGACCTTCTCGACCGCCCAGTGCGGGCATGGATGCGGTTCGCCCTTCGCTTCGATCATCTCCGAGCACTGGCCTAGCGCGACCTTGCGCGCGAGATCGCACGCCTTCTTCGTCGGGTACCCGCAGATGACCCCGTTATGGGTGTGGGTCTTCGGCATCGGAGGGCTCGATCAGTGGTTGGGCCGGATCGCTGTGCTTGTGGGTCGCGGATATGGCGAATATCTCCGAGCGCCTGACCTCGTAGGTATCACGGTGGCGGATGCTCTCGATGACCTTGATGCCGATCGCGAGCTTCCCGATCTTGATGAGACCATCATCGATTTCGCCCTCGACCATCAGCGCGCCGCCCTCGCGGTAGACGCGCCCGTGGCCGAGCGCATCCTTGATGTCGTGCGAGAACTCGCGCCAGATCGGGTAGTCCTTGTCGGGGTCAAACTCCACCCCTGCTGGATTGATGAGGTTGCCGTCACGATCCGTCTGCTCGTCGAACGGCCGGACGAGCACGGCCTTGAACCTTGTCATCAGACGGCCGTGATGCGGATGAGGTTCATGTCCACGTCGTATTCGACGTAGCGAACACGACCGGCCATCCCGCCGACCCGGATGACATCGTTGAGTTGCGGGATCGGCCAGCCCTGCGGCCAGGCGGTGGGCGAAATCTGCGTCGCGGCAGACAATCCCGCATTGAAGATGACGACCACGTTGATGCTGTACGGACCCGCCGTGAAGGACTCGACCGATGCCGGTTCGAGGTAGGGAATGCCGGTGAGTTCGATGGCGCGCTGCGTCTGGGTCTTGTTCTTGCTGCCCGGTGGGCGACCGCGGCGCTTCGGCTCGGTCATGCGCAGTTCTCGCAAAGCTGCGGCTGCCCGATCATCCGGGTCAGCGGCTCGACCTCGGAGATGTCGAGCCCGTAGCCGCCCGATAGGGTCTTGGGCTGCATCCGGCGCCCGCATTTCGTGATCGCATCACCGGCCACGATCGACTCGACAACGTGCCATTTGCTCCTCGCGACGAACACCGCGTCGGTGTTGACTCGAACACGCCTGATCCAATCGCCGATCTTCATCATGCTCCCTCAGTTTCCTTTCGGCCCCAGCCGCCATACCAGCCGTAATCCGACCGGAGCATGGCGCGCATCGCCTTGAAGTCACTCCACGCCGCAGCTTCGACGGCGCGCTGCTCGACGAGCCGGTTCGGGTCCTTGTAGCACGTCTGGCACAGCCAGGATTCCATGTAGCGTCCTTCCCGACCACAGCGGACGCAGACCTCGATCCTAGACATAATCCACCCGTTCGTCCTCACGCCACGCGCCCGGCATGATCGGCTCGTGGTATGCAGTCGCAACCAAGGCGATCCCGGCAATGACGATCGCCGCCACAATCAGTAGGAATACATCGCGGCGGCTCACGTCGTCTCCTGCCGATCCGGGGCGAGGGCGGCGTCCAGCATGGAGCGCGCCAGCACGACCGCCTCATCGCGCATCGTCTCGCGCCAGCCGGTCATCATCCACCGGTTGTACTCGGGGATATGGAACATCATCCAATCCGCGAGTCTGTCTGCTGCCACGTCCGGCGCCGGGGCTGGCGGTGTGGCGGCGTCGGGGAAGGAGCCATCATCCCACGCATCGTGCGGACCCTCCCATGGCCCGTAGTAGCCGTCGGGGGTCTTATGGTCGTGGAGGAACGTCACCTTGCAATCAACGGCGGGCCACTCTTGCGCCGGGGCTGGCGGTGTGGCGGCCACACGTTCGTAAAGGTGCCGTTTCAGGTAGCCGACGGTCATGGCGAATACGGTCATGTCGCGGTTCGTCGCCTTGTCATTCGGGAATACGTGACCCCACGTCAGCGGTTCCAGCGCCCCGACTAACGCCTCTCGCAGCCCCTCCCCTCGCGGTTCGGAGACGGCCACCGCCGCCCGCCGCAGTCCCTCGTCGCTCATGGCCGGGCCTCACGGGAGAGGGCTTCGGTGGCCGTCCTCACAGACCATTCGTCACCACCCGCCTTGATGAGTTGCAGTGCCGCCACCAGCGGGGCGCGGGCTTCGGCCTCGACATCCGCGACCTGCTGATCGGCGCTTTCCTCATCGAAGCCGAGCGCCTGTAGGCCCGCGCTCAGAAACGCGCCATTGGCCGTTGTCGGGTGTCGTCCCGCCTCCGTCGTTGGGGTGCGGTCGGTCATCGCCGTAGACCCGTTTCGGTTCGTTCGAGGTCGCTCACGGCGTCGTAGAGCGCCCGCTGGTTCCATGAACATGACGCCGAGGATCGCCAGAACTCACCAGTGTCCGTCTCGACGGTCCTCATACCAAACAGGTTCTTCGCGGCCTCGTAGACACGTTCGAGCATCTCCGCTCGGTCCATAGGGGTTTCTGGGGTATTTCTGCTCATATTCCACCAAAATCGTGTATTACCAGGAGGTTTGCGGTCGTTCCGAGCAATCCGAGGGCGTAGAAGACGAGGAAAGCGGGCCAAACTGGCTTCGTGGTGATCCTTGTTATCAGCGCCAGGGCCACGGCGACGAGTGCGATCTCGGTTGCGGCGACCATTCCGAAGCCGCCGAGGCGGTATGCGCCGACCATCAGGACGTTCTGCTCGGCTTCGAGCGGGACGCCGTGCAGAACGAGGGCTGACCAGAACGTCAGCACATCCATCGAGTGGGCGAGGATGAGCGCCGCGACCATGAAGCCCGGCCGAAGCGTCATGGCTTCCTCGGCGGGAGCAGGAGATAGGTAGTCACGAAGAACCCGGCACACGCCCATGATGGGCCTCCGGTGACCGACACGATCGCAGCTACGCCTGCCGCCACGATGGCCGACGACACGGCGTTGAGGAAGATGGCACGTTTGCTCACTGTCGTTCGACCATGGTCGTCCAGGTGTCGAGCACGCCCCACATCGCCATGGTCGCGGGGATCAGCACGAGGAACCCGATGGCATTGACGACGAGGTCATCCGTTCGCAAGGCGGCGATCCCGACGCCAAACGAGAATCCGGCAAGGACCCAGAACATGACGTGGAAGACGTGAAGGTTGTTCATCCTCGGAACTCCGTATCATCATTGGCCGGATGCTCGGCGCCGCGAGCGATGCCCGGCAACACCAATCCTTCGGTCAGCCATGCCTGCCATTCCTTCATCGGGACGAACACGCCGCACTCCTCCCCGGCAGAGTACAGCGGGTGGTTGCGCGGATACGAGTACGTCACGACCACCGGCTCGCGAATGAGCCGGATGGCCGCGGCGAGACCCCGGACGCTGATACGTTCCATCTAGGCTCCCTTCGGAAAGACTGCTTCGTACATCGCCTTCGCCCATCGCGTATCGGCAATCGCCGTGTGCTTGGTGCCGAAGTCCAACTGGTTGAGCAGCAGAGCCCCGCTCAGGTTGTCCGAGTTCCACGGCGGCGGAACGTGAAGCATCGCTCCGGCCAGCGCCTCGACATCGACCAGTTGGTAGTGCCACGCCGGGCGATAGCCCTCGCGCACAAGGAACTGTTCGAGGAAGCTGGCGTCGAACGACGGCACAGCGCCGACGAGATGCTTGCCTGCGGTCAGGCGCACGACTTCCCAGACGATGGAATCGCGACTAAAGATCGAGAAGAACTTGTCTCGTTCGACCGCGTCCTTGCGCTCGTAAAAGTGGTTGACCCGAAGCGCGCCCGGATCGGCGTCGCGTAGACGTTGGGGCCTCATCCGCCATTCGTGCTCGGTGCCGTCCTCCTCGATCAGGGCGATCTCCCAGACCTCGTGACGGTCGGGGTCGAGCCCCGTGGTCTCGGTATCGACGAAGATGATGTTGCTCATGCCAGCATTTTACAGGACGGTGTCAACACCGAAGTTTCGTGGGTAGCACCGTCTTGACAGCCGGGCGTATCCTTAGTGCCTGCGCAGATAGAGGGAGTACCGTGCGGATTTACATCTGGGAGAACGATGGCATTTCGGATGCCTACCACGACGACGGGACGTTGGTCGTCCTCGCCGAATCCGCCGAACAGGCGCGCGAGGTCGTGCGGGCAGATAAGGCGGCGATCGAGGCTCGCTCGGAAGCCCGCCAGCGGGAGCGCGAGACCGCCATCGCTAAGATCATGGACACGGACTACGGGGGCGGGGTAACCATCTCTCGGCCGCAGGCATGGGAGATGTGGCGCGCCACCCCGGAAGGGCAAGCCAACATCGACGGCTGGGTATCTGGCGGCTGGGATGGCTCGGACGCAGCACTCGACCGCGAGCCTGACCGCGTGATCGAACTCGACAGGCCGACCCTCGTTGCGTTCAACGGCGGTGGCTACGACTGATGAAACGTATGAGTGTGTCTTTGCGCAAAGACAGAGGGAACATATGAGCGAAGCCTCGCCGCGACCGTGGGTCACGTTTGACGGCACGAACCTACGCTTTGCCGCCCATGGGCTGACGCTGACCGAGATCGGCGCCATCAACGACTACATCAGGATGATCTACAAGGCCGCGCTGGAAACAGGCCCCGTTGCCGGGGCGACCAATCTCGCTAATCTCGAACTGCGTAGCGCAGAACTGGCGGTACTGTCTTTGCGCAAAGACAGTCAGCCGTGAGTGCGCTGCGGATCGCATTGCCAGGGCAGCCTGTTCGGCTCATCTACGATCAGGCTGTGAAGTTGACGCCGCGGCAGGAAGTGGTGCTCCATACCGTGCGGGCATTCAACGGCAATCGCAGCCGCGCGGCGAAGCATCTGGGGGTCACGGTTCGGGCGGTCCAGAAGTCCATGGAGTACGCCGAAGCTGCCGGGGCGTACGTGCCGCCGATCCCGTCTCGGGTCGGCATCCCGATCGGCGTCCATCGCGATCTTGCGCCGCGCTGTGGGGCAACGACTCGAAGCGGACCGTGTGGGCGACCGGTCGGTCACCCGCCCTCCTGCATCGGCGAGAAGGCGTGGTACCGCAAGCGAACCCCGGAGAGGACGATGTTCCGATGACGGCCGAGATCGGGCCGTACATGAACGAGGACGGCGACTGGTGGGTGCCGGTCGAGGCGGCATCGTTCCGGCAGGCTCGCGCCGAGATCGTGAGTTGCCTCTCGTACAGCATCCCCGACGACGGGACACTGGTCTATCGCGGCAAGGAGAAGGGCTGGTTCGGCGGCGAGGACCCCGATGACCGGGAAAGGCAGGTCTTCCTCCTCGCCTACCACTTTCAGGAGAACCGACGATGGTGAAGATGTGGACGGAGGGCGATGTCCGGTGCCTGAAGTGGCGGGTTGCCCGGATGAACCCGAAGACGCCGGTCAAGGCCAACGCCTGTGTGCCATGCACGCACAACGACCACCATGCCGCGCGCTGGGTCGGGCCGTATCTCATCTGTCGGTGCCTGACCTGCTCGGCGAAGTCGATCGTCGTTGGGGTCGCGCCGTGACTGATCTGGCGATGAAACTCGACCGGCTGGCCTGGTCCGTGCCGGAGGGCTGGACGCCCGACAGGCTGGGCCAGTGCGGGCGGTGCCACGATACGGTGCTGTGGGCGCGGATCGGGCACGGCACGGTGCTGCGTTTCGATCGCGACGGCCAGGATCACCACTACTCGTGCATCGGCCACGCCCGGCGCGGCGTGACGAGAACGTGGAAGGGCCAGCACGGCGGCAAGCGGGAGTGGGAAACGAAGTGACAGATGCCTCGGCGTTCGGGCGGTTGAGCAAGACATGGACGGTCCCGCCACCGTCGCCGATCACGGCGGCGTACCTGAACGCCGACCGTCAATGGGTGGTGACAGAGCCGTACCGGATCGAGTTCCGTGATATCGGCCTGTTCTTCGAGTTCCAGTGGCACCACAGCGGCCCGACCGTGCTGGTCGAGGCGATCGTCCTCTCGATCGCCGGAACGCACCGCGACCATCGCGTGACCCCGTCCTCGCTGGTCCACAGCGATACGTTCACGTTCTCGTACCTGATGCCGTACTGATGCGAGCCTGCGAGCAGTGCGGCGCTGAATACAAGCCCAGGAAGCGCGATCAGCGGTTCTGCAAGAAAGAGTGCCAGCAGGCGTACTACAACGCCCACCGCGTTCACAAGCCGATCGTGGTGATCGAGTTCGTGTGCGATCTGTGCGGCCTGCGCGGCAACAAGAACCGCACGATCCGGCGCTTCTCGCTGAAACTCTCGACCAAGAGCCCCGACGGCAAGTACATGGCCCGCGGCAGTGGCACGCTGTTCCTGTGCGGCCAGTGCTGGAAGAACACCGCGGGCAGACGGCGCAGACTGTACGGCCCGCGCCAGATCATCGAGGAGGCGAGTTGAGCATCGAGACGTTCGTACCGCTTGATCTGGCGTTCCTGAAGGAGACGGGCATGTCCGTCCCCTCCGGCCACCGCGCGATGGTGAACTTCCTCGGGAGCGATGCGTTCCTGGCGCGGCTGACCAAGGCGCTCGTCGAGGTCGAGGAGGCGAACCTGAACCCCGACTGCCTGACCGACTCGTGCGACCACGAGGAATGCCCCGATCCGCCGGGGATTGGCTGCGGCGACGCGGCGAGGATCAGAGACGAACTGCTGAAGCCCTAGGACTACGTATCTCTACGTACTTGTACGTACGTACACTTGACACCGGGGATTAGCATCTCGGGATACGTTCGTGGGTAGCCGTGACAGGTGAGAGGCGGGCGGGCAATGCTGGGTTTAGGGGTGGGCCTGTACCAGCCCGGATGGAGTCCCTGGTGAAACGGTCCTGCTAGCGGGATCGCGGAGCCGTCACGTCGTCAGCGTGCACAAGGACATACCCGGACGGCCTGACGAATCAAGGTACCTACGTACTTGTACGGATAGTGTACGGATAGACAAGTCCGAAAACGGCGCTACCCTTGATGCCGACAGTCGGGATACAAGAATGGTCTCACCCCAGCGTGATCGACCACCCCGCGCTGTTACAAGTCTTCCCGGCAGGATGTTTCACGTGAAACATCGCTGTGCTGATAAATCCTGACGACGCTGGTCGAAAGACCGCTGTGCTGTTTCGTAGATTTCACGTTGCTCGCACGGTCTCCAGCCTGGTCCGGGATTTCCGACCCTAGGGGTAGGGTGCGATGCTACGCGCACGGGAATCGATACCCCGTACCACCTAGGCTAGGTTCGTTAGCCTATGATCGGAGCATATCGCCGTGGACACTCAGACCTACGATGCGTCACACGTGACATGCGATGTCACCTACCCTCACCATGGTCACCTCATGCCACGGGATGGCATGCGATCGATCAGCGAGGCGCCATGGTGCGAGGGTATCCCTACCAGTACCGTCGGGCCGGATGACTCCGGTACCCTGACGTTTGATGATCGGCCGGATGCCGTGCGCGATGCCGTGGCATCCGTGCTCGGCGTCGGCGATCGCGGCCTAGGCGCCCGACTCGTGACGCGCGCACTGCGGTACTCGTAGCCTGTCGATCCTGCTACCATTCACCTATACTGCCGTACCGACTAGGAGCGTACCGAATGCCTACCCTCGCCGAGACCATCGCCGTATTGATCGCCGAGCATGAGCGCGATATGGCCGCCATGCGCGCCGACAAGCCTACCGTTGTGGACGCGCATAGCGATGGCAAGCGCGTACGGTACGCGCGCCATGAAACGGCCGTGCAGACTCTCCGCACCATTGCCGAGATGCTCGCATGATCGAACAGTGTGGATGTTCGCCTAGCCTTTCCCATGCGCCCGGATGCTCGCGTAATCATTGGCCGCATGATGTCTGCGAGCGCCTGGAAATGGCGCCCAAAAAAATCGAGTGTCTAGGGTGCGAGCAGGGACCATCCCATCGGCACATTGACGCGGAGGATGGCCCACGCGCGGGATGCTGCGCGCATAGTTGCGGTCGCGCCTAATTGACACTGGCGCGCCTACCGCCGTACCGTCATCCCATACCACCGTACCGATACGAGGAGATACGATCATGCCTAGGCTCGACCCATCGAACGCGCGCACGGCGCGATACTTCCACCATAGCGACGACTGCGCGCAGACTGTGACCATCGGCCCGCGCGGAGGGGTCACCTATCCGCGCACCGAACTATGGCGCCGCAATGGTGCTACCCAAACGTGGAAGACTCGACCCGATGAGTACCGCGTGCCGGTCAAGTACGGACTGCGTGCGTACGGTTCGCTCATCAACGCTGACGGCGCCCCGTACGGCCCGTGGCACACTGGTACCGCGGAGGAATGCGACCTAGGGACACTGGCCGCCAGTCTCGCATCGGTCCGGGTGACGGCATGAGCGCAGACACGACGTATACGCTCCTGCCCGATCCTGACGCGCGGTACCGCATCGCGGGCTATGACGGCATCGCATGGCACTACCTAGGCGACGAGACGGCGCCCGACGAAGATACCGAGTGGAGCGGATACGAAACTCCGACCGGGCGCGTAACTATGGTCATGGTCGGGGACGATCGGCGCCATTCGATCGACCCTAGCGACTGCACCGCGCTCCTGGACGGCGACTATTGCCCGTCATGCGGCCAGATAGGCTGCAAGGCCTACGCGGAGGGATGACCCATGCACCGCTATATCTCGACCGACAACGGGCTAGAGTGTTTCGCATGTGGGATCGTGCTTGACTACTCGCCCGATGCCGACGACCTTCCGCCTAGTCATGTTTGGCCCGATCCCGTGCGGAACGCACTGGAGGATGCCGCGGGCTCGCTCGCATTCGGGCTATGCCATCCTGGAAACGATGCCCGCGCGCATAACTCCACCTTAGAGGGTACCCCGGCCGATCACCCCTACGCCGACCCGCGATCATTCCGCGCCAAAACGGACGGCTACCGGCTTGTATGCGCCTATGACGCGACGACCGTTGACGCGCTGACCGATCCTGCTAGCGTCAATCCCGTTTGTGAGGGTGCATGATGCCGCGCGCCTACTCGCCTAGACTCGCGACCGTCCACAATCGCTGACCCGCACGCGAACCGTTCGCACGCTGACGGCTCGCACGCGCGCCAGACTGGCACGCTGTACCGATAGGGAGTACCGACCATGGCCGCTACCATCGCCCGCGCGACGGGTAATGACTCATCGCGCAGTAAGGAAACGCACCGGCTCGGCGCGCAGTCGTCCACGGCCCGCGCCGATACGTGGCGCACGTTCACCACGGCGCACGTCAACCACGACGGATCGGGCTATGTCGAGGTCGTCCGCGACGGCGTGACCCTGCACCGCTTCGAGTTTGGGGCCGAATGATGCCGACTATCCGTATCGATACCCCGTACGGCCCGCTAGACGCGCACATCTACGCGGG
>Ga0105242_10000082_pt1 | contig 65647 bp, 95 predicted proteins | sample KBSM24metaG_FD_81521 | JGI IMG/M metagenome (GOLD analysis project Ga0105242, IMG submission 81521) | Miscanthus rhizosphere microbial communities from Kellogg Biological Station, Michigan, USA - KBS M2-4 metaG | ecosystem: Host-associated > Plants > Roots > Rhizosphere > Soil | place...
AGATCCCGTACGTCGTAGTCACGGGGCACAACGAGATGATCGACGTGCTCGCGGAGCTGCGACGGAAGCCGGGGAAGATCGAGTACGAGCAGAGCGAGTTCGGCTGCGTCGTCCTCGACTCCGTCACGCAGTGGGGCGAGTTCCCGCTCGAGCGGTACATGCAGCTCAAGGGCTGGGACGATCTCTCAACGCCGTCCGCGAACAAGGATCCACGCGGAGCGTACGGCTTCCTCTCGGAGAAGGGTCGACAGCTGTATAAGTCGCTCTTCACCCTACACGGGCATCTCTACATCATCGCGAGGGAAGGTCTCTTCGGTGGTCAGGACGGCGAACCGCTCTTCGCCGCGCCTGAGCTGCCTGGGCAGAAGCTCCCTCGCGAACTGCCGGGCTGGCCCGATGCGACGGTACGACTTCGCGTCATCGCGGGCAAGTACCGCATGATCACGAAGGGCGAGGGCGGGAGTCCGGCACGAGTCCGACTGCCCACGTCCTTCCCTGATCTTCCGCAGCGGTGCAATCAGGATATCGCTGCGCTGATCAAGTACATGTGCGGAGACCGTTCCGCCTACGACCTCCTCGTCCCGAAGGACAAGGAGCCCGCTCAAGCTCTGAAACCGGCAGTGGCTGCTCCGCAGCCGCAGGCCGTCGCCGCAACCAAGTGAGAGGCACACGAGGAGAGAAACGCACATGGTCATGATTCCGAACTCCGCCCGCATGGGCGACATGCCGAAGGGCGAGCCGCTGCCCGAAGGCGTCTACCAGCTCCGTCTCGAGAAGGCCGTCTATAAGACGAGCAAGGAGAAGGGCACTCCGATGGCGGAGGTGACGTTCGTCGTGCAGGGCCCCGTCGAGGCCGAAGAGCATCACGGCCGGAAGGTCTTCGACAACCTCATGCTCGCCGGCGAGGGCATGTTCCGGACGCGTCAGCTGCTGGAAGCGGCAGGCTGGGGCGAGGACGATACGCTCGAGGACACCGAGCAGCTCGTCGGCCTCGAGGTCGGCGCTGCGATTACTGTCGAGAAGCCGCGTGAGCAGGACGGGAAGTCGTATCCCGCCCGTTCGAAGGTCGCGCGCTACATCTCGCTCGAATAGGCCCCTCCGGGCCTTACTCCCGACGCTTCTCGCCCATGTGAAGCGCCGCTAGCCGTCGGTCCCGAACGGTGGGAGATTCGGGACTTTGCTTCGCGCTTCGCCATGACTAAGATCCGATATCCAGGCGCCTTCTGGTGCGCCACGCACAGAACATTCCACGTCGCTCCTTGTCCCGAGCTCATCGCGAGCCGCGCATGGAACAAGCTACGGAGTCCTCTAATGCCAGAACTCGACCCAGAGAAGTTCTATCTCCCGGGCGGCGCGACGCGAAGCGAGCGTGCGCCCCGCTATGACCTCGTCCCTCACGAACTCAGTCGCCGCGTCGCTGCGCGGTACGCCATGGGCGCCCTCAAGCACGGCGAGCAGAACTGGAAGAACTCACTCACGACGGAAGCGGACGCCCGGACGTTCTGCCTCGAAGCACTCAATCACATGCAGGAGCACCTGTTCAAGCTGACGCATCAGCTCGATCTCGGTGATGATCATCTCGGCGCGATCGGGTGGGGCGTCAGTGCGATCGTCTACGCAGAAGCACTCTTCGATAAGTCCATGTGGGAGCTCGGCAAGTGACGATCATTGTCTCGCATACGATCTCGATGGGGCACAGGCTCCCGTCGTACAAGGGCATCTGCAACTCTCCGCACGGGCACAACGTCACGGTCGTAACACGCATAGAGACGGCCGAGTTCCTCGACTTCAAGGAAGTCAGCGACGAGCTCCGGCAGATCCTGCAGGACTTTGACCATGCGATGGTCTTGCAGGTGACGGACCCGCTCGTCGAAGCTCTCGCAGCCTTTGGCTTCCGTCTGGTGCTCCTGAACGTGGAGCCGTCGACGGAGAACATCGCACAGCACGTCTTCAATGAGCTGGTCCGGAGCTCTTATGACGTGCAAGAAGTAACCGTACATGAGACGGCGAAGTACGCCGCGTCCGTGTATCTTGCGGATGATCTCGTACAGCGCATTCTAATGGAGGAGAGGTCATGACCGAACAAGAGATCTCGACGAACCTACAGCTCATCGAGCGCATGCTCCGCGATGAGACCGTCGAAGTAACATTGCTGCGGGGTACCCGCCAGATCGACAAGGGAGATCCCTTCGAGCATCATACGCCGACGTCCGGGAAGACCGTAATCATTCGGACCGGAGGCGGCGCGAGGAACGAGGAGAAGATCTCGTTCGAGGACTACCAGAGACAGGGGGCGTAGCATGACCTATCGCGTCGCCGAGAAGTTCAAGAGCATACAGGGCGAGGGGCAGTACGCAGGGACGCCGATGGCGTTCATACGTTTCGTCGGCTGCAGCGTCGGCAAGAAGATCTGTCAGCACTGCGACACGGACTTCGACAACACGATGCCCTGGCGTGGCGGTGGAGAATTCACGGCAGGAGAGCTCCTCGACTGGGCGGCTCCGTACAAGCACATCTGTCTGACGGGTGGCGAACCGCTCGACCAGGAGCTGCATCATCTATTCTTCCCGTCACGTGATTCATCAGGCCTCTCCTACCCAGCCCCTGACCTCTTCCACATCGAGACGAGTGGAACGAAGTTCCCGTCTGAGTGGCCTCCGTCGCTCAGGGACGGCCATCCGACGAAGCGCGTCTGGCTCTGCGTCTCGCCGAAGCCTGGCTGGGACAGCAGTATGATCGAGCTCGCGGACGAGATTAAGGTCATCGTGCCAGGGCTCGGAACGCCGGAGTCACTCCACGCTCTGACGAAGGCCGACGGGCACCTGCTCTCACAGCTCGAGAGCTTCCGGTGGCCTGATCTCAAGGACGCTCTGCGGTGGGAGAAGGAAGGGAAGCTTGTCTACCTTCAGCCCCGCAACGGGAAGTTCGAAGTCGACAGGATGAACCTGCTCTACGTGACGGACCTACTCCGCGATCATCCCAGTCTTCGCCTTTCCGCCCAGCTCCACAAGATCCTGAAGGTGCAGTGATGGACGAAGCAATGATGGCTCGGGGCATTAGCCTACTCCTGAACGGCATGGACGTTGATGTCGAAGACGCGAACTTCAAAGGGACGCCTGAGCGCGTCGCTAAGATGTACGTCGAGATGCTCACGCCGCCGCAGAACAACTGGACGACGTTCCCCGCTCGCTCTGCCGATCTGATTGTCTTACGGGGTCATAAGGTCATTGCGCTCTGCCCGCATCATCTCATGCCGGTGGAGCTGACGTGTTACGTCGGGTACATTCCGCATAAGATTACGATCGGCCTGTCTAAGCTCGCCCGCGTCGTCGAGCAGCACTTGACCATGCCGATCATGCAAGAGGACCTGGCGGACCGCATCGCGGACAGTCTCAACGACAAGCTCGAGCCTAAGGGCTGTGGCGTGATTCTTTCTGGCGTCCATGGCTGTATGCGCTTTCGTGGGGTAGAATCAGATGGAGATGTGGTTACGAGCGTGATGCGGGGAGTGCTCCTGCTGAATCCGACGGCGCGAAGCGAGTTCCTGCAGATCGTAGGGAGGCCGTAATGGAAGACTGGATCTTGACCATTACAGTACGTGGCGTGAAGGCAGAGGATAAGACGGGCGCAGAGCTCGCCGGCATGCTCATGATCCATCCGCCGGCGATCAGTGACGTGGAGATCATCGCACGCAAGTCTGCTCCGCAGACAGCTGAGGCGAAGCCTCAGCCAACGTTCAGGTCGACAAAGGAGGGTCTGTGAAACCACCGTACAAGGTCGATCCGACCATCTATCCCGAATTCGGGTGGATGAACCTCGACAATCGAAAGGTCGAAATTACCTGGCCTGCACCGCCTGACTGGAAGAAACGGCATCCCCCATCGCGAAGCAAGACCTTCAAGCCGGGGATCAGCAAGGAAGAACTGTATCGCGCACTCCTTCTGTGGGCCAAGAATGGGGTCGAGTGCGTCCACGAGATTCGACGGCAGCGGGGCATAGCGCCAGATCCACACGCGTACAACAAGATCTGTGAGAACATCAGGCGGAACAAGGAGAACAGGGAACATCGCGAACTCCTCGAAAACGGAACTGTTGGGATCTATGCCTGAAGACAAGCCGACGTACAAGTCGCTCGAGTTCCAGTTCGAGCAGGAGGCACCTGCCGATGTCGAAGCCGTCGCAGATCCCGTGGGTAATCCTTTCGGAAAGCCCCCCGAGTGCAGGGCTTGCCCGTTATTCCGTGAGCCCGGAATCGTACGAGGCGACGGAAATCGCAACGCTAGTATTCTCTATCTCGGAGAAGCTCCTGGAGCGGAAGAGGTCGACACCCCGCTCAAGCCTGGTGGCGCCGGCTATCGTCCAGAACGTATGCGACCGTTTGTTGGCGGCTCTGGTCGAATCCGCAGCAAGCTTCTTCAGCACGCCGGACTTGATAAACGGCTCGATCTATATACAACGAACGTTGTCAAATGCCGGCCTCCGGACAACCGTACACCGACTGCGGTGGAGGTCGCCTACTGCGCCCACTTCCTGATGGACGAGATCAACGACGTCAAGCCGAACGTGATCATCGCGGCCGGCGAGACAGCGTTGACGACCGTTACCGACAAGGAGAAGATCGGCCTCTGGCGAGGCGTCCCGACGGAAGGACCGTTACGCGATGCGCAGAACCCGGAGCTCGGCAGGTACAAAGTCTTCCCCACCTGGCACCCCGCCTTCGTCATGCGGGCCCAATACAACTGGCCGTTCGCGGTCCACGACCTGGCACGCGCGAAAGCTCAAAGCGCGTACCCGGAGATCAACCGTGTACCGTTCACTATTATCCGACAGGCTGACGCAGCAACTCATGGAGCAGGTCTGCTTGCAACTGCTCGAGCACGGGGGTCCTGTACCTTCGACTTCGAAACAACAGGTCTCTCCTTCGTCCGTGATCAGATTCTCATGTGCGGTTTTGTCGCGAGGCCAGATCAGGGTGAGGTGTACGATTGGACCGTTGGTACCCAGCGCCTCTTTCAAGAACTACTTGACGACCCTGAGATCGAAATCGTCGGTCAGAACGTCCTTAACTTCGACTGCCCGATGGCCGAAGAGAAAGGCGCCCGGATCCCCTGGCTGAGAGTCTTCGATACGATGGTCGCGTTTCACCTCTGCAACGCGAGCTACGGACAGACGTCCGTCGCGGAGCAGGATGCAGGGACGTTCCGGCCAGGTGGAGCGGCGGAGAAGGATCTGGCGTTCCTCGCGAGCAATCATACGGACATCGAGTACTGGAAGAGCAGAGAGGGCTACCGCAACGATCTTAAGGGCGTGTGCGGAGTCGACTGCATCGCGACGGACAGAGCAGCGACAGATCTCCGACGCGAGCTTGCGATGTATGAGATGGAAGACCTCTACTGGAAGCACGTGCTGCCGATACATCCCGTCCTGAAGCGGATGACGAGGCGCGGAGTCCGGATCGACTTAGACCGTGCCATGAAATGGAGCATCGCACTCGAAGAGGGCGCGGATAAGCTCGAGGAGGAGTTCAAGCTACACGTCGGGGATCCGAACTTGAATCTGGCTTCCGCCCCGCAGATGATGAAGCTCCTGTACGAGACGATGAAGCTGCCGGAGCAATTTCTCCTGGATAAGAAGAAGGGGAAGCGGCGGACGGCGAACGCGAAGGCGATCGCGGATCTTGCCGAGCAGTTCCCGAAGCATGCCGCTCTGGCGGAGCTGACGAAGATCAGGCACTACCGCAAGATGAAGAGTACTTACATCGATCCCGGCCTGGAGTCAGACGACGGCCGCGTGCATCCGAAGTTCGGCGTGTCGAAGACATCGACCGGGAGAATGAACAGCTGGGATCCGAATGGGCAGAACGTCCCTGAGGACATGCGCGACATCTGGATCCCAGATTCAGACGAGCACGTCTTCATCTCAGCTGACTGGTCGCAGATCGAATGGCGTCTCGCGATGGTCATGTCAGGAGATCCGGTCGGCTTGGAGCTGCTCGCTCGTGGCGTGGATAATCATAAGGCCGTCGCGGCGGAGACGCTACGCAAGGCCATTGAGGACATCACGGACGAGGAACGCCACGCGAGCAAGTTCATCGTCTACGGACTGGGCTACGGTCGTGGCGCCCCGTCCATCGCACAGGCGCAGCACCTGGACTTAGGCTTCGTCCACGACTTCATCAACGGCTTCTTCAGCCGCTTCCGCGTCTTCAAGGGCTGGCGGGATGATAACGTCAACTTCGTCAAGAAGAATCACTTCCTACGGAACCCGTACATGCGTCGCCGCTGGTGGTACACGTGGGAAGTAACGGAGGTCTATAACTTCCCCCAGCAATCGACCGCCGGCGATATGATGTACGATGCGCTCATCGGCATCGACGGGGACCTGCCGAGCGACGCAACGCTGCGCTTGACGGTCCATGATGAGGTCGTCGTTAACACTCCGAAGGATTGCGTCCGCGAGGTCGTCGAGGTCATACGGACGCACATGGAGCAGAAGCTCCCGCGCATCGTAGAGGCATCTGCCAATCCGACGATCGTACAGCAGTTCTATCCGGACGGATGGTTCTGCCCGGCAGACATCCACGCAGGGACGAACTGGAAGATGTGCAAGAGCAAGGACGCGGGAGATAAGATCGCACGGGCGAAGCTCGAGAAGGCCTTAGGCATCAACTAACAGAGGACGCATCATGCAACTGTCGCTCGAGATTCCAGTCGCGTACTTAAAGCAGTGGGGCCCTCTGACGGACTTCGACTTCGCCCTCGCGCATCGAGTCCTCTCTGATCCCGTCTACAGGAAGCACTATGCGACGAGAGAAGCAGGACGCGAGCTGCTGCTTGACAACTCGATGCACGAGCTCGGGACGCCACTACCCATTGCGAGCCTTGCGGATGCCGCATTCGCCGTAGGTGCTGACTATGTCATTGCGCCGGACCAGCTCGGCATGCCCGACTGGAACCTCGAGCAGTACCGGCTCACACTCGCTGGGCTGAAGGGTAGGTTCAAGATCGCCGTCGTCATGGCAGGAGCTACGCCAACCGCGCGAGCGGAGTATCTCGACGCTGTCGCGGGCGCGGATATGATCTGCCTGCCGTTCCGAGAGCCACGTCTCCGTTGGTTCCAAGAGCAGCGCGAACGGATCCTCGACTGGACTCGCATACACTTGCTCGGCGTCAATGAGATCTCCGAGCTCAAGGGCTTCGTCCGCTACGCACGTGGCGCGTCGCTTCACGAGCACAGGACCTGGTCTGTCGACACGGCAAAGCCGATCAAGTGGGGCTGGCAGCTGAAGAGCTTGAATCATGGCGAGACGCTCAGGAGCTCAGGCATCAGTTCGCTCGACCTACTCGACCTCAGGGACGCGACACCAGAGCAGCGCTCGCGCATTGTCCAGAACATTCACTACCTGAAAGGGGTCCTTGAGGAATGACAAAGATCCCAGACCCGATCAATGGAACGAAGACGGCCACGCCACCTGCAGCCGCGTTGCCGGCGAAGCCTGCCGCTAAGAAGAAGGTCTCCGACGGGCAGCGCATCTCAGAGATGATGCGGATACTCCAGAAGATGCAGCCCGAACAGGCGACGGCGGAGAGGTATGAGACCGTGATCGGCTGGGTCACGGCTCTGCCCGAAGATAAGCGACCGCCGGTACTCGGGCAGGCAATAGCGAACGCGTTCAATAAGACGCCTGAGGAAGTCGACCTGACGTTCAGGCAACGCGACAGACGGACAGAGTTCGATCTTCTCGTCCCGAAGAGCGGGTTCCTACATGACTACGTCGAGTGGACTAGGAATACCGAGCCGCCGACAGCCTTCCACTTCTTCGTCGCGGCGACCGTGCTCGGAGCTTCGCTTGGACGGAACGTCTCCTTCGATAAGGGTGCGTATCAGGTCTACCCGAACCTCTGCATCATTGTCGTCGCACCAACGGGCAGGTGCCGGAAGACGTCAGCGTGTAATCTTGGAACGAGTATGTATGTGCAATCGGGCGGTCTGATGCTCGCTGATAAGCTGACGCCCGAAGCGCTGGTCGAGGCGCTCAAGGACAAGGCGAATGCCGCAGGGCTCATATATGCACCGGAGCTGGCGGTCTTTCTGGGCAAGCAGAAGTACAATGAAGGAATGGTCCCACTCCTCACCGCACTCTTCGACTGCCCGAAAGAATGGACGGCATCGACCATCGGCCGTGGAGATGTCACTCTGACGAACGTGGCGCTTTCAGCGCTGCTCTGTTCGACGATTGACTGGATGCAGACCGCGATCCCGAAGGACGCCTTCGGTGGCGGGTTCATGTCACGGTTCCTCTTCGTCGTGCAGGAGAGCACGCCGCGCGTCTTCCCTCTGCCGCCGCCGCTGAACTCTGACGTGAAGAAGTTCCTGGCGAAGGCGCTGCAGAACGCAAAGATGAAGACCGGGAACTTCAGCCTGACGCCTAACGGGCATGAATGGTACGATCATTGGTACAGGACGCGCGGAGCCCAGCATGGCGATAAGCAGTATGCTGGCTACTTCGAGCGGAAGCCTGACCATATGATCAGACTCGCGATGGTAATGAAGGTCGCGGCCGTGCCCGGAGAGCTTACGCTCTCAGCAGAGGACTTACAGGCAGCGGAACGTATCCTGGTCTGGCTCGAGCAGTGGCTGCCGTCGACGTTCGATGAGATGACTACGAATGCCACGGGCGAGGATCAAACGCGCATCATGCGGCACCTCAAGCAGGCCGGCGGGCAGCTTGAACACTCTTCCCTCTTGCGTAAGAATAGCTCGAAGATGAACGCGGAGCAGTTCAGGCGAGCAATGACGACGCTACGCGAAGCAAAGCTCGTGGAGCTGGACGGTCCGTCCCATACTTACTTCCTAACAGCAGAGGGGTGGCAATGATCAATTGGCTGCCGATTGCGCAGAAGCTGGGCTATGACAGCGCCCGTGACATGTGGCTCGATCTCTATGTCACAAGGCAGATCTCAATCGACAAGCTGACGGAAAAGCTGGACGTGTCGCGCAACACCGTCAGAGACGCTCTTGATCGGGAACAGATCCCGATCAGGAAGAGAGGGGGACCGAACCATCAGAAGTTCGAGGTGACGGACGAGCTCATCGCTCACGTGAAGGAGCTCGGCATTGGACCCGTCGCGAAGGAGCTAGGCGTCGCGTATACTACGCTCTACAAGAGGCTGTTCCAGACGAGACCGCGGCCGGCGGAACCGGCAGAGCCTGATCCGGCGGAAGAAGAGGAAGGAAGTCCATGTTCAAGAACATCCTGATTCGTCTCGTGTACGCTGCGATCTGCGCGTTCCTGATCTTGCTCATTCTGCCGCTGTTCCTCGACGTCATTGGCTTCGGGGCTCCGGCAGGACAGCTACTCGCGCTGCTGAGACTGAGCGTCGCCTGTCTCGCACTCGTCTACGTCATCTGGGGTCCGCCTCCGCCAACGCCCTGGTAGGCCGAAGCCCTAACATCGGGGCTGACGGGAGTCCCATTCATAGGGGGAGGCAACCCCTACGATCCGGCGAAGGAGGGACGCCCGTCAGGTTCCCGACTCGGCACGGGCCGATCTCAAGCTGCTATTCTTTCGGTCTCGGTCTTCCCGGCAGCTTCACAGGCCTTCCTGGCGGTGCCGGCCGCTCTGGAATGACACTCGGTTCTTCGACCGCAGGCGGCGGAACGACGGGCGTCTCCGGAGTCGACGGTTCAACGGGAACCGTCGGCGGAGTATCTACTTCCGTCTCTCGGTATTCTTTCGGCATCACGTACTCCTGTCAGCGCGTTGCAAGCGGCGACGGCCCTCTTCACCCGGTAGAGCGACCGACTGCGGCTCCTCAAAGCCGGGCGGTAACTCGATCCCCTCTTTCCGCATCAGCGTGACGGCGATCATTCGCCAGTCATCGCGCTCCCGCGCGAGCTCCGTCGTCAACGCTCGGACGCCGGGGCTCCAGTACCACCACCCCTTGTGTCCGGTGTAGATGACGATGAGCAGTACGGCGACGACCGCAGCTTGCTGCCAGACGTCGAGGATCGAGTTAGGCACGGTGCTTCGCTCTACTTCACGGGCTCCGGCGCAGGCTCAGTCGTCGGAGGCGGCTCCGTCGTCGGCGGCTCCGTGCTCGTCGGCGGCTTCGGTACCATGCTCGCCGGAAGGATTACGTAGCCGATGCCCGGCACGAAGACCGCGACGAGCGGAATCGGGACGAACGCGGCCGGCGGCATCGGATATGCTGGCTGTCCGCCACCTGTCGGCGGTTCGACCGGAGGCGTCGTTCCGACCGGCGGCAACGTGTTATCGGGATGCGGCTGCCAGCCACCCGCCCACGGCGGGAGCTGGATCGGGTTCGTCGGGAACGCTGGATCCCACGGCCGCGGTGGCTGCGTCGGCGGCCGCACTCCGCCACTTCCCCATCCCGGCATTCCCGGCAGCATGATCGGATGTGACGGATGCGGGCCGGGCCAGATGACCGGCGGGAAGCCTCCGCCACCAGGTACCTGCGCCCACGGCGGGCTGTAGCCTGGATCGACAGGACCCGTCGGCGGCTGTACAGGAGGCGTTCCGCCCCCTTCGTCGAGGAACGTGATCAGTGCGAGACGACTCTGTGACATTGTCCTTACTCCTTCTTCCTACGACTTCCACGAAAGACACGCCAGGACTCCCAGAGACCTGCGCGAGAGCGAGCAGTGAGCTTAAAGACCTTTCCGTCCTCTGTCGGTCCTCCATTCTCTGCGCTGAGGAATTTGCCATTGTCTCTGATGCGTAGCGTCTCGCCGGACGCACGTAGCGAGATCATGTCGCCGTAGTGGACACTGTTCGCAACGGCCGCATCGATCATCGCTTGGACTTCGTCAAGCGACACGCCAGGACTTCCCGGTTCTCCTTGCGGGCCCTTCGGTCCTGACGGTCCGACTGGACCCATTGCTCCCTGAGGGCCTGTGGCTCCCGTATCACCGTCAGGCCCTCTCTGCCCTGTATCTCCCTTCGGACCTTCAGCTCCTGACGGACCGACGGGCCCTGCAGGACCCTTCGGGCCAGGAGCCCCTGCGACGCCTGCAGGTCCTTGCTCTCCTCTCGGACCAGAAGTTCCTGGCGCACCCTGAGGCCCCATCGGTCCGAGAGGACCAGACTCTCCGTCATCGCCTTTCGGTCCAGGAGGCCCCTGCTCTCCAGGAGGACCTATTGCGTACTCGCCCGGAGGCCCTTGACGACCCATCGGGCCTTCGGCACCCGTGTCACCCTTCGGACCTGCCGGACCAGTCGGACCTGCTGGCCCCGTCTCTCCCTGAGGACCCGCAGGACCAGGAGGTCCCTGCGCGCCGGGTGGACCAGGTACGCCGCCAGGGGCACGTGCAAGTACTCCATGCACCGGACACTCGAGGATGCCGTAGACAACGTCGTTCTTCGGATCGCCGGGACATGCGCAGGTGGGCATTACTTCCTCCGCGCGATGGCGACGACGCCTGGATGCTCAGTCGTCACGTGGAAGTCCTTCGTGAACGTCTCGAGCACTTGTCCGCTCACGGGATGATAGAGCTTCCCGTCACAGCTTCCGCTCTGCAGCGTGAACGTCGTGTTCTGTATGACGCCGCCCACCGGGTGAATGATCAGCCCATTCGCTTCGGCCGAGTACGCACACGTAAACTGCTCTTCCGGCGTATCGTGGAACCTGAACGGTGCGTTGCTCGCGTTGCTCTGGAACTTGCTGAAGTTCGGGAGGTCCGGCGGCAGTAGCGCTCTCACGGTCAAGATGCCGTTGCAGATCGCGTCGATGTTCACGGTCTCCCAGAGGTTCGCCGGACGATCGTCTTCCGGACCGCTTCCTCTCGGATCTCCTGTGCCGTGAATGCCCGCGCCCGTGTGCAGGAGATACATGCCCACACCGCACTGCCAGCTGACGACGGCGTCCATCGCGAGGAGCAACGGATCGTTGGTCTCAGTTCCGGAGGACTCTGGCCCCCGAGGCTCGTTGTTCGAGCAAAGCTGGCAGCAACCGTCCACTGAGAAATGGGATTCCCGCCAGGGCTTACGAGTCGGTCGCCAGAGTCCATCCGGAGCTTTCGTCGAGCGGCTGAAATGCAGGGTCTGACAGGTTGCCGCAGGACAGTTCTGATAGTACTTCTTGATCATGTCCGGCGTGATGTCGTCGGTCGCCTGAGGGCACGTCGTGGCGATGAGAACGTTCGGCAGGTGCGAGCGGACACGCGCGGCGAGGTCCTTGAGCTCCTTCGCACCGCTGTCGCCAGAGAAGCCGTTCTGCCAGCCCTCATTGGCGATCTCGATCATCTGAACTTTGTGCTCTTTGCCCTTCAGTGCCTCGCACAGGAGGTCCACTGCACGCTGACGGTCAGAGACAGAGGGTGCGTCGTACGTCGCGCCGAAGATGGTCCACATCGTGCGTGGAGCTTTCGAGTAGTTGTAGTCGGTGAGCTCAGAGATCGTCGACTGGAAGGCCGGATCCTTCGGACTGACGCTTCGCTCGTTCGCTCCGATCTTCAGACCCGTCGCCATGACGCGAAGGTAATCGATCTTCTTCCCGGCAGCCCAGTCGACGTTCTGCTTCGTGCGATCGCGCTCGCGGAGCCAACCGCCAGCGCCCCAGAAGAGCGACGTGCCCCACGGCAGCCATGGACCCGTATCATCGACGACTGAGAAGTGGTTCGCACGCGGGATGCCTTTGCGCGCGACGCCTGTCGTCGGCGGTTCGACTGGAGGCTCGATCGGAGGGATAGGAGGCTCGACAGGCGGAGTGACGACTGCGCGCACTTCGATCACACGCGACGTCGCACTCGACTCATCGAGGACCTTCCCATCCTTATCGATGCACTGGATCCGGATCGGGAACTTGCCCTCGCCGGCAGGGAAGACGTTCTGCCACGGCGGGTTGTCGCGGTTGAACGTGTGGTCAGTATCGTTCGGGAAGTTCTCGGCCGCCGTCTCCCACTTCTGTGTCAGCACGTTCGCTCGCCAGAGCCAACGGACCTTGTAGGGCATTCCCTGCGTGATCTTCATCGTTGAACGGGACGTTCCACCGACGACGATCGGCGACTCGAACGTCTCTATCGTCGCCTTCGGAGGCTTCGGCGTCGGCGCGGGCTCAGGCTTCGGCGGCACGCTATGATCAGACACTGGTTCCATCCTTGTATCAGCGGGAACGTCGTTCAGTGTCAGACGACCCTTGTCCGTGCACGTCGCGACGAGGAACTTCGTTCCGAGTGAGACGACGGAGCATTCGACGGCACCGCCTGGAATGACGATAGCGCGGTCGCGAACGCCAAGTGGTCGCAAGTACGTACCGTAGTCGTCGGTCGTCGCGAGCCAGACACTGTTCAAGTGGAGGAAGGCGAGCGGCGGACTCTCGACGCGATTCGGCGTGACGCCCACTTCCATCTCTTGGCCTGTCGGCGTGTTTAGCCAGGACGGTCCGGAGTAGCCGTAGCCCACGTAGCCACGTGCTCCGCAGAGGAAGCGGTTCGTCGCATGCGCTGTCTTGATCTCACGCTGGACCTGTCCGGACTTCCAGACGACTAGGTGCCCGTCAGAGACCGAGTAGCAGACGACGCCTTCATCTCCGACTGTCGCGGCGTAGCCTGCCGCTATGTTCACCGGATGCCCGTAGGCATCGCCCCGCCAGATCTTCTTGGTGTTGCCGAAGGCCCAGACCTCACCACCGACGCCGATGAAGTTCCCGCTCTGTGCGAGGCGGACGGGCGCGGCGAAGCTTGGCGCATCGATGCGGTAGAGGCCGTTGTCATTCGCGACGAGGGCCTGCTTCTCGTTGAACCAGCCCTGCGAGATGTAACGCGTGCCGGCCGTTCCGACCTGAACGACGTGCTTCGTCGCGATCTCCACGACACGGCCGATCGCGTTGCCGCAGAGTAAGTACTTTCCGTCCGGACTGATTCTTGGCCACCAGCCGTCAGCGAACGGCGGAGTCCATGGCGTGATTGACATTTGATGTGCCTCTCATCTTTCTGTCGTTAAGTCTTTGCTGCGGCAGGCTCTGCAACCTGGTTCGCAGCGGTGAACGTAAGCGTACCCCATTCTAAGACCGTCTCTGCGTCCGTGTCAGTCCTCTTCAGGCTGTGGAAGTAGGGCGTAGCCGGCTTCGGCTTCCAGTCGCCTGACCAGTCCGTCACTGCGGCCGGAATCGTGACGTCGACCTTACGCGCTGCAGCGTCTATGACTTTGAGCTTCCCGTTCGCTTCGTTCGCTTCGTAGAGAACTGCTTCCGTACTGCCGGCCGTTAGACCCTTCTCTGTCGCTGTGATGATGAAGCGCAACGTCCAACCGGCAATGGTGCCCGAGCCGATGATCGTGAAGCCGAGGACCTTATCCTCGCCGCGGAAGAAGTCCGTCGTAATATCGTTCCTGATCGCCATGTGCTCTCCTATGCAGCGCGCGTAGCGATGCCTGTGACGTTCCCTTGCAGCTCGAAGCGGGGCACCTCACTTCCCGTGAGCGTGAACGAAGTTACTTCGCTCCCCGTAAGCTCGATGCGAGTTGTCGCTGAGGCCGTGAGCTCGAACCGCGCGACAGCCGACGCCTGTCCTTCGAATCGGGAGACTGAAGATGCTTGTGCCATGATGCGCGTGACCTCACTGCCCTGCAGCTCGAGCCGGCTCTGAATGGGCTCGTAGACCATACCGGGAAAGACCTTGACCGTCGAGTCGATCGTGCCCCCTTCGATCGACGTCTCCTCAGAGACGGCGACGTCAGGCGGTCCGTAGAGCGGGCTCCCAACGATCGTAGCGCCGACGACGAACGTCTCTGTCCAGAGCGTCGGGGCGTTCAGAATTCCAGCCGACTCGATGCCCGCAGCGCCTACGTACGTGAGCGTGTCTACGCGCAGCGCGAAGAGCTGGGTCGTCGACAGGCGTGTTGCGCCTGTGACGAAGGCGACAGCGGCAGTCGCCGGAGCGAAGCACTGTACCGTGCTTGTGCGCGAGGGGCCGGTTACGAACTGTATCGCGAGCGCAACGCGTGGACTGAAGAGCTGTACGCCTGATGCGAGCGGTGCTGTCGCGACCGCCCCGTCGGGCAAAAGCGTAGGCGTGAAGACTTGGCCCGTTGAAGGCCGGAATGGCCCAGTCACGGTCGCAGGGCCAACGGTCACGCTCACTGGGAAGAGCTGCGCTGTTGAAGGACGCGTGCCGCAAGAGATGTTGATTGCGACGGCAGGAGCGAAGCAAGCACTGCCGCTCGGGATCGTTGCGCCCGTCGTGAGTGCGGTCAGGGTCGGGACGAAGAGCGTAGCCGTGCTCGGCCGCGGGCCCGTGACTACGCCTGCAGCGCCTACGGCAACGAGTGGAGCGAAGCACTGCGACGTCGATGCAATGCGCGCGCCGACGACTTGCACTGCTGCAGGCAACGCTGCAGGCGGGAAGAGCAGGACTGTCGAGTCTCGTGTTCCCGCGAGAACGTTCAATGAAACAGAGAGAACGTACACAGTGCTCGTACTCGGTATCGTCGCGCCTGTCGCGAGTGACGTGAGCGCCGGAGCGAAGACCGTGCTCGTGCTCGGCAGCGCGGCGACGACGATCGTTACGGCACCGGGTGCAAGTGTGGGTGCGAAGAGCGAGCCTGCGTTCGAGATGCTCGGGACCGTAACGACGACTGCACCGGCTCCCAGCGAAGCTGGGAAGAGCTGGGCCGTCGACAGCCGCGTTGCTGCAAGTATGTCGACAGAGCCGGTCGCAAGTGACGGTGCGAAGACAAGCGCCTGACTCGCTAGGCCTGGTACGAGCATCCCGATCGCACCCGTCGAGACGAGCGGAGTGAAGCACTGTCCTGTCGATGGGATTGTGCCCCCTGTAACCGGAGCAGGGCCAGGCTGGACGGTTGCCGGGAAGAGCTGCAGAGTCGATGCGCGGGCGACTGTGACGACTGTCTGCGCGACGGCTGGTGCGAAGCAAGCCGAGCTACTCGGGACCGTTGCACCTGAGACGAACAGCGAAACAGTCGGGGCGAACAGGTTCGTAGTCGACGTACACGTTGCACCGACGACTGTTACCGGACCGACTGTAACGACAGGCGGGAAGGCCTGCGCTGCACTCGTGCACGTCGCGCCACCGATCGTAACGGACCCGGCACCGAGACTCGGTAGGAGTACTGCGGACGTCGACTGCACCGTGCCGGTAACGATTGTCACTGCTCCCGGCGTTAGCGCCGGAGCGAACAGCTGTATCGTCGAAGCTCGCGCCGCCGTACTTACGAACAGGGTCGGCGCGACGACAGGTGGGAAGAGCGAGCTCCCGCTGTTGATCGTGGCGCCGGTGAGCAGCGTAGCGACCGTCGGAACGAATAGCTGCGTAGCAGGAGACCATGTAGGCGTGCCGATAGCGACGCCGCCCGTAGAGACGAACAGCGGGAACATCTGCACGCTGGAAGCGAGCGTGGCACCACCGATCGTGACCGGACCTACGCTTACCGAAGGCACGCGGGCCAGAGCGGCAGATGCTATCGCAGCAGTCGTTACGAAGCTCTGCGCGAGGACGGAGACAGCGAACGTCTGCGCAGTCGATGCACGTGTTCCAGTCGTCACGTTCATCGCCAGCGTAGGAGCAGCAGCGCTACTGCCAGGGCCTACGGCGGCCGTCGTTACGAACTGCGTTGGCCTAACGGTCGGAGCGAAGGTCTGACTTCCGCTGGCGATCGTCGCGCCCGTGAGCAGGCTCGTGACGACGAGAGCGAAGAGCTGACTCGCTGCGCTACGCGTAGCTGCGAGGACGGTAACTGCGCCGACCGTAACCGCCGCTGCGAACGTCTGAGTGCTCGAAGGAACAGACGCACCGACGATCGTAACCGCCTGCGGAGCTACGCTCGGAGCCCGCGCGCTCGATGCTGAGCTAATCGTTCCCGGCGTAACAGTGACAGCGCCTACGCTCAACGATGGGGCGTAGCTCTGAGCACTCGATGCAAGACTGGCTCCGCCAATGGCAACCGCGCCCGCTCCGACGCTCGGAGCTCTCGCGTTGGACGCAGGAGAGATCGTAGCTCCACTGACCTGTCGGTCCGGCAGGCCGAGAAACGCCGAGCGCGATGCACCGCCCTGCCCAATCTTCGACCGCGCCGGCTTATACGCCTTCTCGTTCCCACTGATGCCGAGGCCGACAATCTCAGGACGGTGCAGCACCGCCTTGCTGGTGATGAATGCGGCTGCTAGGTCGTAGACGGTCGTGATCACCGGCACACGCACCTGTGTCGCGGCGACGATACGTGACGGCGTCACGACTGCGACTGGTCCGGGCGAGATGTCCGGTTGAAGGGCGACTGCTGCTGAGGGCAGGTCTGATAGCAGAACGCTCACTGGTCCTGGCGAGATGGTCGTCGGTGCAAATGCACTTGCGCCTGACGGGCGTGAGGGCATTACGATCGTAACCGGTCCAGGCTCTACGTCCGGCTGGTACAGTTCGTTCGCAGGCACGATCGTCGTACCCAGCGCCACCGCGACATCGACTGCGCCGAGCCCTGCCGGAGCAAACGGCTGAGAGGTAGGAGTGATCGTCGCGCCGACGACGTTCGTCTCGGTCTTGATCTCTGCCGGAGCGAACGCTACTGCCGCGCTAGCGATGCTCGGATGGGTTATGGCAATGGCACCAGGCGTAACAGTCGGCGCAGAGACCGTAGCCGTCGTTGCACGATGTACACCGCCGACGGCCTGAACTAGCTCGGTGAAGTTGACCGTCTGAGGAATCGTGACGAACGTGTCGCCACTTGCTCCGGAGCTTGCACCGTCAATCCCGAGGTTGGCTTGCATGCCCCCGGCCATCGTGCCGTTGTTGGTGATGTAGAAGCGAATGACCAGACGTTCATCGACAGCAAACGCTGTAGCGGTCGCTGTGCCTGTCCACGTATACAGGGCGACTGGCGTCGCACCAATCTTCGCTCCTTGATCGAACGGACCTCCAGCGACCTCAGTCTCAACACCAGCGGCGCTACGTCTGAACAGGCGAGCACGTAGCATGGTGTTGCCTGCAGTACTGCCTGTACAAGCGGCCCATGCGTTGAAGGAGATTGTCCCGCTAAGCGTGAAGCCGCCCGCAGGTACGCGACCAGTAATAAACTCTAGGACTGTACCGCCTGTCGTCCGCGTCCACTGGATCTGTGTGGCACCGGCAGCAGTATTGACCTGCTGGACGACGCTGCCGAGGCCGCTGTACGCACCGGCATCGGCGTTCCAGAAGTTACCGATGACAACGGTCCCAGCGGCACGACGGCAGATGAGCTTTGTCGCCACGCGTCAGGTCAGGGCTTGCCGTGAAGCAGGAGCCAGTCGAGCGTCTCAAGTGCGTTCCGCACCGGAGAGCCAGACTGCCATGGGACGTTCGAGATGTAGTTGTAGAGCATGTCGATCTCACTGCCGTCGACTTCGATTGCGCCGCCCGTCAGCTGTCGCTGCGCTTCGCCGTTCACGAGTTTCTTCCCGCAGGGCATTAGCTCACTGACCGATTCGAGCTTTTCGAACAGCTGCATCTCACGACGGAGGACGGTGAGCCCTTTCTTATCGAGCAAGCTCCCGCCCAGAATGAATCCGACGAAGCAGAATTCGAAGTGCCTCTTTCCGAGCTCGTCGTCAAAGCTGAGCGTCATCAGTCCTTCTTGCAGGCGTAGAAGTCGATGTAGGGCGGATTGTTCGATGCTGCTGCAGGAGCACCTGTGATCGCCAGCGCGCCGGCGGAGTCCGTATTCCCGACCGTGGCGGCAGTCGCGCTTCCCGTATTCCCGGCGACATCGGGAGCCGAGCTACCTGACGTAGCAGAGACTGAGTGCGAGTGGTCAGCGACCGCTGCCGTGGTCGCGCTGAACGTGTGCTGGTGCGGGAAGCGGGACATGAGAGCGTTGCTGCCTGCGTCGGTGTTCATGTTGCCGGCGTTGTCCGTACTCGTCGTCCCGCTGACGGTATGTGAATGCCCCCCAGCAGCACCGCTCGTCGCTGAGACGCTGTGCGTGTGACCTGCGACGACTAACGTGCCGGACGAGTGCGTGTGCCCAGCAACGGTGAGTACGCTCGACCCATGCACATGCGCCTGCGAAGCGAGAGTTCCGACACCATGCGTATGCGTCGCAGCACCGCCAGAGACGTTCGACGGACCCATACGAACGTAATAGCCGTCCCACGCGGCGACTCGCGTGTAGCCTGCGGGACAGGGCACCGTCATGAAGATCATCGCGCCCGATGGCACGCCTTGGGGTACGCTCCAAGCGCCAGCGCCGTTCAGGAAGGTCGTCGCGTCGCCGTTCAGGTTCAACGGTCCGACTGTCCCGATGCCCAAGTTAGTTCTCGCGTTCGCGGCAGTCGTCGCTCCCGTGCCGCCGTCAGCAACAGGAATGACTGCGACAGTGGACGGTTCGCCGCCAGTCGACTTGACGTAGCCGTTCGCCAGGGCACTCATCACGCGCTCGTTCGTCAGAGCGGCGTGACCGGAGACGACCCAGTACTTCGGATCAGCGAGGCCTACGTCTACGGCATCGAGCGCGGCGAGCGCCTGGTCGACCGGATCGTAGACGTGCCCTTGCAGGACAGCATTGTTGAGGATGGTTCCGGTCGTGCCGGAACCATCATCATCGATCCACGTGACCCTGTTGAGAGCAGTCACTACAGAGCGAACCAGCCGCTCGCGTTGACGGTGACGTTGATGTTGCCGCCGTTGGGCGTCACCGGCATTCCGGTCATGCCCGTGTCGTAGAACGCCGCCATGCCCTTCGTCGCGTGCGTGTCATTGAAGACGATGATCGCTTCGGACTGCGCACCGCTGACTGCCGTCCAGGCGAAGTCGGCCGTGTCGAAGACACCGTCGACGATGGTGGGAGTGGTGAGCTGCGCTGACACAGCGATCTTTGCACCGGCGGGAACATCGGTCGAATAGGACGCATGCGTACCTGCGTACGTGTACGCGCCCGAGTCGATCAGCGTCGCACGGATCGAGTCGGTGTCCATGTCGTGCTCTTTGTTCAGGAGCGCCTGCTTGTACTTCGGATAGAGGACGTTAGCCATTGAGAGACTCCTTCAGGGTCGGGAGAATGATCAGTTGGTCCGGCGGCGTGCCGTCCTCCCGATCGCCGGAGCGTAATCGTGCGTGGACTCGGATCTCGCACGTCGGACCGAAGCCGTTGTGAAAGAACGTCCGCCACTGTGCGTGCATCCAGTCGACGAACGCCGGGTCGTGAACGGGATGTCCTTCAGAGAGGACCACGATCTCCCAGAAGAGACGGCCGTAGTCGTCTGTCGCGTTGCGGATACGCATCTGAGAGACGGACCCGAAGACCAGCCGACCGAAGCGGGCGCAGTTCGCCTTGACGGTCTCGAAGTCAGGCCGCTTCGTCACGTCCGGATAGACGCGATACTCCCAGAGCGACCAGCGCTGATGTTCAGAGTTCACTTCTGTGGTGGCTCCACCATGATGTTGTCTTCTGCCGCCTTCGCCGCTTGCTCCGCATGACGCGCTTCAAAGAAGTGCATCTTCAACGGCCTCTGCCGGTGCGACGGATCCGCCCAGCACGCGTGACAGATCGGATAGGGCGTCATCACGCCTGTCTCCTCATCGCGCATCACGCCGACGTATGGGTGACTCTCGGCTACTGCGCCGCAGCCGCTACACATGGACTCCATCGCTGCCTCCTTTAGAGCACGGTCATGAGGTAGTAGATGACGCGGACCTTATACTGGTTCGCTACGTTGCCGCCTGTCGGCGCAGCGGAGGTCGACATCTCGATCGCCTTGTTCAGGCAGGCCGTCGTAGAGATCCCGATGTCAGGTCCCGTCAGCCGCTGTGTCCGCTTCGTCGCGAGGTTCAACGTGCCGCTTGAGACGGCGAAGAGGTTCGTACTGTCTCCTGTGTACCGGACCTGTACGCTCGGGTTTGAGTAGACGCCGGCGGAGAAGTCGCTGCTCATCGAGATCGAGATCGGGATCGTACACGTCGTAGCGCCTTGCGCGGGGACGAGAGCGACGGGCGTCGTAAAGAGCGCTAGGATCTGTGCATGCGTCAGCGTGACATCTGAGGCGAAGAGGATCGGTGTGCCTCCGCCTCCGCTTGACGGTACGCCCCAGCCTGTTGGTCCAGAGCCCACCTTCGTCCAAAGCGTAAAGCCGGCAGCTCCGTCCGTCTGCAGGTAGAGAGAGCTCGTCGTCGCGTTGACTACACCTTCCGGAGAGCCGAGACCGGACGTGATGATAGGTCCAGTCGCGGACCCGAAGATCACCTGCGACCACGGCCCACTCGCCTGCTGCGCAGCAGCTGGAAGAGCGAAGAGCAGAGCAGCGAGGACGAATGCGAAGCAGCGCTTCATAGCTTCAGCTCCATCTGTGCGCCCCGATAGTAGACCGGGACAGTGTTGAGGCCGGCGACGATTTCGATCCTGCACGACTTCCTCGTTGTCCCTGCAGGTGGTGTGATTGCGATCTCGTACAAGGTCCACGCGACGTCAACGACGCCCGCCGGTAGCTCTGCAAGGGTGACCGCATCGTCAGTATTCTGAAAGCGCACGCGCACGAAGCCGGACACGTTCGCGGTCTTCACCCAGACGCGCAGCGTCAGCGTTAGGCCTCGCACGTCCTCTTGACAGAACTTCACCGTGTTCGCATCCTCTGCCCACGCGTAGGCTGTGTTCAGGTGTCCGACGGTAGAGGCAGAGCCGAGATGCCAGTAGCGCGGCTTGCCGAGGATGACGAGATTCTGCCTGATCTGCTCGATCTGACTCGCACGCCCAGCGTGGCCGGGAATGTAAGTAGTGCCGGTCGGCGGAATCAGTGCTGCGTAGATTTCACCAGCCATTAGCGCCACTCCCTAGCATCGCTGTTGTCCGAAGGAATCGTATCTGCTTCCGTAGCCCAAGCCAGGTAGGTGCCCTTCTGGTCGGACGTCATCGCGTCCCAAGTCGTCAGGGAGTCTGGACCCCAGACCCATGCTGCGTCGAGCAGCGCAGTAATGTCCAGGCCGCGAAGCGAGACGGTCAAGGGCGTGTTCGAGTCTGGCGACGGCGGATGTACTTCGTGCTCGAGTACGAGCATGAAGGCTTCCTGGTAGCCTGTCGCTCCGAGCCCGGCCTCATCCGTGATCCGGACGACGTCGAAGATGTCGACGTTGAGGCCGACGATGCTGACCTGAACATCGAGCCACTGCCTGACCGTATGACCAAGCAGGAGCGCACGCTGCATTACGTCCGTAATGGTCGTAAGATCTGCCGTGTACGCGAGCGTGCGCTGCGGCCCGACCTTAGGCTTTCCGCGGTTCAGAGCGATCGCGGCAGCGTCTTCGACCTGCGCATCCGTCACTGCGAACGCCTGCGTGAGTGCGAGGTAGCTATGCTGGTACGGGATCGTTGTCTCCAGCTCGCCCGTCTTCGGAGTGATCCCGATGTCCCCTATGATCTCACGTGCGTCGGTGAAGAGCGGATACGTCTTCGTCGGATCTATGACATCGTCATAGTGCCCGGAGGTCACCTGACCGAGCCGATTGATTCCGTGGTGTAGGCCGAAGCTCTGAACGCCACCCTGAATGAAGTCCCGGAGCGTCGTTGCTTTGTCCAGGACGAGTCGCATTATGTAGCCGGCCCCGCCGACACGAGAGGCCTGCGTTGCAGCGGCGCGATCATATGACGGCTCATCGACCATACGCGTCCCGTCGTTGAAGAACGGGCTTCCGGTCCAGAGGCCGATCTTATGATCGTTGAACACGAGCTCCTTGACGAGGTGCTTCATGCCTAGCGCGGCCTGTGTAATGACTGTGCCAGAGGCATTTCCGACGGTCTCCGTACTCGCACCATTGATTGTGACGACGGCGGAGCCATCTCGGTGCTTCGCAAGGACTCCACCCTTGAGATAGATTACTGTGCAGTCACAATCGCCGAGAGGTCTCGTCTTCACGGCCCCGAAGGGCCAGTCGCTCCGCGAGGGAGTACGAACGTCCGCGTGCATATCGCCAAGCCGTGCACCGCCTGCATAGACGCCTATGATCTGCTTCCAAGCCCATCTGCCGACGAGGAACTTCCCGTACTTCACGCTCGCAATGACTTCGTCCCCTATGTCTATGATCGGCACCAGGCCGTGCGGGACGGGGAGCTCTGTGATTGCTTCGCCACTACTGAACTGATCATCGTCGAAGTAGACCCACCCGCCTTCCATTTGCGACGCGGGGACGTGTATGAGGCGCTTGAAGCCGCCGACCGCTCCACGCCGAGCAATGAGATACTCGGTCGCTCCGGCGATCGGCGTGAAGTGACCGCGCACGATGCGGCGCGGACCTGACTCAATTGCGTTGAGCTCGCCACTCTTTCCCGTGAGCCCGTCAGCGAGCTTCGCGACGATCACGTACCACCAGATGTTCGGTCCGGTGAAGGCGGCAGCCTGCATCACGGAAGTATCTATGATGTCGATCGACGTTGCCGTCGTCTCAATGTACCACGGCCAGCGGGCGAGGTAGTACCAGTGGCCCATGTAGACGCGATACTTCACGGCGCCTGTCGCTCCGCTCCAGCTGACACGGATCTTCTGCGTTCCGTCGACCGTCGCCTTCGGTACTGTCTGCACGCCACGGATCGTATTCACGCTCGATGGAAACGCACCTGGTCCACCGCCACCGCCAGGATGCACGTGGAAGGGATAGGGGTCGCTTTCCTTCCCTGCGGCATCGACCGACGAGACCATGAAGCCGAACTCGTTGTTCCACGTCTCCGTCGGATCGAGGGTGCCTCCGGCGAGAGCGGTCGCCGTGACGCTCGTGGGCGACGTCGCAGTAGATGTCATGTCGCCGAAGCCGGACATCCCGCCGCCGGGCTCTCCGCGCAACGGATACGACTTCCAGACGGCCACGCCTGCATACGCGCTCGACTCGTCGCTCCAGATCCCCATGTAGATCGGAGCCGGCGGCTTTGCATCCTGGAGCTCCTTCGGTGCTTCCGGCACACGCACCTTGTCCAAGAGGACGGATCCGAGAATGTCGCGGTCCAAGCTGAAGGAGCCGAACTCGCTCCCTATGATATCGACGCCATTGCCCTGCACGAGCAACTCAACAGTCGGCGGATACTCGCGCAGGATGAAGCGTCCGAGCAGACGCGCATTCTCGACGTATCCGCGACGTGCGACGTACGCTCTGAACTCCCTGTTGTACCAGGCGCCTGCCGCTATGAGGCCACGGATCCGACGGTCGTGATCATCCGCAGTCCACTGTGCATTGCTCGCCTGCCAGGAGCCAAGACGGTCGGTCGTGCGGCGCGTAATCACATCAGCTGTGACAAGACGACCTTCCTTCCGTCCCGCGTGCCGTGCGAGGAACGGCGAATCGTTCATCGGGTCATGCAGCGCCCACTGCTCCATGCCGGTATCGAGATCGATCTCGATGAAGAACCGGTCTTCGTGCGGGCCGAGTCCTTCCCACGCGTCACTTGGATCAGGGGGCGCAACGACCGACAGCCGAACAGCCTGCGTAAGGTTGACCGGAGAGCCGACTTCAATCGCCGTCAGGCGAACGGCTTGCGTCAAACGAACCGCTGCGTCCGAGACATCTGCATCCGTGATGACGAGCCGCAGTGCTTGCGTAAGGACTGCAGCGGCATCTGTTCCAGACGCCGGAACGACTGTTAGACGAGGCGCCTGTGTAACGTTCGGAACAGGCGTGCCGAGAAAGAACGCGCTCGCTGCGCCTGCAATCGCCTTGCTGCCGCCGGTCCAGGACCATTGAGGACTGATCGGAGCGGACGTGCCCTGGATTGTATATGCGAGCGCGACACCATAGTTCTGACCGCCGACCCAGACCAGATGATCGGAGATCGTCAGGTTCGACGTAAGTACTGACGCGTCACCCCAACCCGCGCTCGCGACGAAGAGAGCATTGTCTATCGGGACGCTGCCGGGTCCGATCGGATTGATCGCGCCGATGACGAACGGGGACGGGAGTGTACCTGCCTGCCCGACGACAGGCAACGTTCCGACAGGCGTCATGCCACCGAATGCCGCTACCGCGAGCGCCTGCGTATAGCCAGGTGGGAATGTGAATGTATGTCCTGTTCCGACGACTAACGACGGCCCGAGAGCCATCCACAGCCGACTGCGGAACGAGCTGACGTTGAGGGGACTAAGTAACGGAATCCACGTATTCGCTTTGTTATCGAACGGAGCCGTATCGGGAGAAGCGGGATTCCCGTGGACCGTCGCTATGATGATGAGTGTCGCGCCCGTCGTATTGAGCGCCGCTGTGACAGCGTTACCGCCTCCAGTCTGCGGCTTCGCATCATGTGCGATGAGAGTCCACGGCATGCTAGAGGACCTTCAGCCCACTCTCTGATGCATTGATCGCTGCGATCGTCCAGGGCAGTCCGGTCGTCGGGTCGACCTCACGGATGAAGTCGTAATAGCTGTAGCTACCGGAAGTCGGAGACTGCGGAGTCGTTCCGTCGTAGTTCGTTCCGGTACGCCTGATCACGTCGGCTACGTTCGTACCGCCGGCAGCAGCGAGCTTGAGGCAGGGCCTGTTGATCATGAAGCGCGGCGTACCCAGAGCGACAGTCAGCGCAGGATAGACGTACGAGTCCCTCGCGCCTGATGCACCGCCCTGATTGTACGTACCGTCATCATCCGAGATCACTTCATCAACCATCGCCCCGTGATCGGTTCCGCTCAGCGGAGTGAAGTCCGTGTTCCCGCCGTTGCCGATGGCCGGCAGCTGCACCAGCACGGAGCAGTCACCGGGATGATCGTTGTTCGCGGAGCCGGTCGAATCGCACACGACTTGGTCCATGACCTTAAACGTCGGGTTCTGAATCGGATCTGCACCGTTCGGCTTCGCGCTGTTGAATGCGAAGCGGCTCCAACCGGCCGTGCCGGCGTTTCGCGTATCTACGCCCGTGAGTCCTGCTCCGCCGCCGAGCTGCTCAACGCGATTCAGCTTGAAGGAGACGGCTCCGTTCGGGGCATCGCCGATCGTCGCCTTGATCGAGAAGTTATACCAGACGTTCGTTGTAACAGGATTCGGCGTCGAGCCGATGATCGTTCCCCCACCGCTACTCGGAAACGCGTAGCCCGTCTTGAAGCAGAACGTATGATCGTTCCGCATGCAGAGCGAGAGATGCCAGACGGTCGCATCGCCGACGGCCCAGAACGGTGTCTCCTGCCCGACCTGCGTGAAGTCCAGGAACATGATCGCGAAGCTATGTATGATCGTCGCGTTGCCGGGGACGAGAGTCTTCTGCAGGTACGCGTAGTAATTTCCTGCAGGTACGCCACCAACGTTCAGGAACTGGAGCGCGGTCGTTCCTGGACGGCGACCAGCACCGGCGACGGTGATGTTTACTGTGTCGCCAGACGTACCTGTCAGCGCGGTCCAGATTCGATTGAGCTGCGCCGTGTTATAGTAGTCAGGGCTATCGGCCCAGAGTCCAGCCATGTCAATAAGCCTCCCCGCAAGCGAGCTCTTCGAAGGTGGCGTCTGTCGTGACGAGCAGATTGCTCTCGGGATAGTTCTCCTCGAGCGAGGGCGCAGACCATCGACCGAGTACGGGCTCGTCGCTTCGCAAGTTCGTCGGCCACACGAGCATGGGATAGAGCATAGCCTTGCTCGCGGCGAGGACGTTCCTGAACGCGTCCCAGTAGCCCGGCTGCAGACTGAGCTGCGCGCTCCACGCACGGGCGCGAGTACGTCGGTCGTGGACGTAACGTGGCCCCTTCTTCCCCTGTGCGTATGTCACACCCCACTCGGTCGAGACGTGGAGCGGAATCAGCATGCCGGACATAAGGTTCTGGAGCACGCCACCGACGGCGATCTCTCCTATGAGAATCGCGTTCGTATTCGCGGTGACGTTTGTCACATGCAGGTACGAGAGCGTACGCGTAGCAATGCTCGGATAGGCGGCCGCTACGTCGAAGACGAGATGCGGAGCGAAGCCGTCGGCAGTCCACGGCGGGACGATCACGTCGATCCGAACAGGTGGAGAAGTCCAGACGGGCGAGTTGCTCATCTCCAAGCGGACCTTCGTTCCTGCCTTGAAGCTGTGATGATGTATCGTGACGACGTCGACGCGTTGCGCTGCGGGCAGGGCTCCCTGCAGGCCGATCGTCGTCTCCTGAATCCAGAGTGGGTTCGATGGGTCGCGGTCCGAGAGCTTATCGACGTCGTAGCCAAGAAGCGGTGTCCCGGCGATCAGGCTCCAGTTCGGAAAGCGGAAGTCGGTCCAGGAGACGATGGGCAAAGGCATCAGCTGACTCCCAGCGAGCGCCGCGTATTCGTCCTCGAGCTCTCTATGTTATCCGTGAGGATCAGCGGCAGCTGTCGTGCGAGTGACGTTCTGAAGGCCGGAGAGCCAACGACACGAGCGACGTCATTCCCATCCCACGCTTGGATCGTCACGTTCAGGTTCGTGACGTTCCCACCTCCGCCCATCGATCCGCCTGCAGCTGGAGCAGCCGCGCCCATGTTCAGCCAACGAGCGGCAGTCTCTTCCTTCGCGCTCTCAGGAACGACCGCCTCATCGCCGTGTAGGATCACGTGCCTGCCCGCACCGAACTTCAGGAAGCGGCCGAACGTTCCGACGGCATGGCCTTCCGGTGTCTCCTGAGGCGGAGCGGCAGGCGGCGAGTCACCCTCTTGCACGAACCGGTACGGGATCTTGATCCCTTGAGCGTACTGCCTCTCGATGTCGTAGAAAGAGGTCCTGCTGTCTGCGACGAGATCGTTCTTGAGGTAGTTCCCCATCTGGCCGAGGCCTTCAGGCCCGACGGCCGCGATGCCGAGATCTTTCACGGGCTGCTTCAGCGCGTCAAGCGCAGCCTGTCCATTCTTCGTGATCTCATCGACGGCCTGTGCGTTCTGTGCCTCTGCCGCCTTCATCTCCTGATCGAGCTCGGCTTGCCGTGCGGCGATCCGCTCACGGGACTTCTTCTCGATGCTGCCCATGTGCTCTTCGGGCGCCTCGCTCTTGTTCAGAGCGTCGAGTTCGTCCGACAGCGACTTCATCTCCGTCGTGATGTGATCCTTGAGCTCCGTGTACTTCGTCTTCTGGGCCTCGAGCGCTGCTGACGTTGCTTCAGCCGCCTCCTTCTGCTTCGCCTGACTAACCTGATACGCGTCGAGCGCTTCCTGCATCGGCGCCATGGCGGCGAGGACGGCCTCCGGCCCCTTCTTCTCCGCATCCCACATGGCCTTCACGTCGCGCTCAGCATCCGCCCCGCTCTTGCCTATGGCGATATACGCGTCGCGAACGGCGATGAGAGTTCCTGCGGCCTGCGGATCGGACCAGCCCGCCTTGCCGGCTTCGCTCTTCTGTACGTCACTCAGACCGCCGAAGGCCTTCTCCTGGAATGAAGCGACTTCTCCTCGTGCCGCCTTCTCCTTCTTCGACGGTCCGAAGTTGATCAGGCCACCGACGACGCCGCTCAGCCCACCGATCAGGGCTCCGATGGCTGTGCCGACGCCCGGGAAGACCATCGTGCCGATGAGTGCGCCCGTCGCAGCGCCGCTCGCTCCGCCGAAGGCTGCGGAGCCTGCACCGCGACCGAACATCTTCTGACCGAGAGCGCCGAGACCGAAGCCAGCGCCGCCGATGACTGCGCCGCCTGCGATCGTCGCTGCAGTACCTGCGGCAGCAACGCCACCGCTCAGGCCGCCGCCGGTACCTGCGAACGTACCTGCTGCTCCTCCTGCGACCGGCGTTCCGAGCCCGGCCGCCGTACTGAAGATCGGAATCCCTGCCTCGACGCCCGTGCCGCCGACTGCACCGATTGCGCCTGCACCACCACCACCGAATAGGCCGATGCCCTTCTTAATCAGGCCGCCCCAGCCACCGGCGCCTCCACCACCACCACCGCCCGACCCGACAGAGCCCCACGCTTCAGAGAAGGCGCCTCGCGAGCCCGTGATCGAGTCAAGCATCTTCATGAGGAAGCCCTCGATGAAGCGCTTGAGCATGTTCGCGAGCATCTTCGTGAAGTCGCCTGCGATGTCAGACCAGATCTTCTTAAGGTCGTCCTTCCAGTGGTTCCAGTGCGTCGCCATGTCCGCGAGCGTACTCGAGAGCTCGGTTCCGAGCTGCGCGTACCAGGAGAGCACGTCTCCCTTCAGCCCGCCAACAGCCTTCGCCTGTGCCTGGATGCTCGCTTCCCACGAACGCTGGACGGCCTCTGCTGAGAAGGCACCGGAGTCCCGAATCTGTTCGTACAGGAGCACGGACTTCGCTGCCGTCTCCTGGAGATCAGCGACGGTCTGCTCTCCGGACGCACGCTCGAGTTCGTTGAGTGTGTGATACAGTCCGTTCGCATTGTCAATCTGCCACTGAGCCGCCTCACGGATCTGAGTCTTCCTGATCTCGAGCTCCCGCTGGTTCGCGGCGGTCACGACCGGAAGCGCCAGTAGCTCTGCGTCTCGCTTGCGCTCGATCTCTACGATCTGGAGATCCGTCCCGGTCCGATAGAGATCGACCTGACTCTTCTCGTAATTGATATTCGCCGTCGCCACGACGAGTAGAGCGGAGAGACCCTTCTGCTGACGCTTGTCCTCTGCCTCGATGATCTTATCGACTCCGTCTTGGAACTGGACGGCGACCTTACCCATGTAGTCGGCCGTCACGAGCTTCTGCATCTCTGTCGCGATGTCGGCGACGTTGGACTCGATCTTAACGCCTGCCTGCTCCGCATCGTCAGCTGCCTTGATTGCATCCGTCCCAAAGATCCTAAGCTGGTCGCTCAGCGACATTCCGCGCTTGCGGGCATTGTCGATCTGAGTCGAAAGAACCTCCATCTTCTTTCGGACCTTCTCGGCGGCGTCGTCAGCAGCGGAACCGGCTTCGCCGAGCGCATGACCGAAGCCCTTCGCGTCGGCCTGCGCCTTACGCATTGCTTCAGCCGACGAGGCTACTTCCGCCTTGACCTTGACGAGGGCCTCAGGGAAGTTCTTCGCCGTCGTCGTTGTCGCCTTGTCGATGGCATCGAGCGTGTCGAAGATGGGCTTCCGAACTGCGGCGATGCCGGCGGCTGTGCCTTCGGCGATGCCGTGCGCCTTCTTAGCAAGGCCTTCGACGACCGCGCCCATAGCGGCAGCCGTCGGATTGATCAAGCCGATTGCTTTGATGACGACGTTGACGCCGTCGACGATGCTTGCGAAGGAGTCCAGGATGAAGGCAGCAGTGATCCCGTGGCCGGTGAAGAAGTCGACGAGCATCTTCGTCGCGGCGACGAGCCCACTGACGATGGGCGGCAGGGCGTCGACGACTATGAACGTCGCGACCTTCTCGAACGTATCTGCGAATGTCGTAGCTCCGCCACCGGCCGTGCTGAAGGCATCGACGAACGCGCTGCCGAACGTCTCCACGAACGCTGTTGCGACAGGAAGGAAGACGGCCCCGATTTGATTCTTAATCGAGTCGATCTTCATCGAGATCTTGCCCATCGCGTCGTTGAACCGGTCGCCTGCGACGGCGAACTCGGTCGACATGATGAGGCCGGACTTCTGTGCTTCTTCGGCCATCCCCTTCATGTCTTCGCGGGTGAGGCCGGCGATCTCTTTGAACTGCTTTCCGAACAGGGCTGCGCCCGCCGCAGCTCGCTTACCTGCGTCAGGAATCTCGTGCAGCTTCTCGATGATGAACTTGAACGCGTCTTCCGGGCGCATGCTCCGGAGCTCGGTGAAGCTGGAGCCGATGGCCTTAACGCCGGCGGCTGTCTTCTTTCCGCCCTCAGAGAGGTTCTGTCCGAGCTTTGTAATCGAGCCCGTCATCGTCTCCAGCGGAACGTCTGTCTGCTGGGAGATGAACTTGAGCTCGCCTATCGCTTCGACCGAGAGTCCTGTCTTATTCGAGAGAGTGAAGAGCTCGTCCCCGGCATCCGCTGCATGCTGCGTAAGCGACGCTATCGTAGAGACGGTCGTATACGCGGCGACGCCGAGAGCGACAACGCCTGCGGCGACGGCCGCTATGCCCGCCGCTGCCGCTATGCCGATTGGCCCCATTGAACCGAGCGTACTTACGAGCTTGCCTCCCTTCTCGACGACGCTGCCCATCGCCTCGCCGGCGGGGCCCGCCTGAGAACCGAGTTCCTTCAGTCCTGTAGCCGCCTCTCGGAACGAGCTCGAGATTCCGGAGCTGATCTTCCCGAGCGTCGCTCCCAGATTTCCGAACTTACTCGAGACAGAGGAGATCCCGGCTTCGACGTTCTTAAGCTCAGGAGTGACCTTATTCTCGAGCTGTACGGTTCCGGTTAGCGTTCCGATGCTGACGGCCATCTTAGGACTCTTGCATGCCCTGACTCATATAGAGCAAGTACCACTCGTAGCCGATGCGCTCCTGCTCCTCCGGCGTCTGCTGTCTCTTCGGCCCGAAGGAGAGTAGGAAGTCCTTCGTGCTTACAGCGGGGACGTGCTTCCCTCTAAAGATGTTCCGAAGCGTCGCGACGATCATCGCCGAGCGCCAGTCGGCTCGCTGCTCTTCCATCGGCTCGTACTGGAAGTACTTCTGCCAGTCCATGAACTCCTCGATCGTCATCTCGGAGAGCATCTTCCAGCGCGATGCGTAGCCCAGCTTTACTGCGAGTCGGTGTGTGAAAAGCCAGAGGGCGTCGGGCTCTTCGGCTCCGGCTTCTCCTTTTTTGGGGCGTAGTCTCCAAGCTTGTTCAGCTTGTTGATCGCTTCGATCACTTCGTTCACGGCGGAGAGATTCTTCTTCTTCAGGAGGGCGATGCCCCGCTCGTCCTTGAAGACTGGACTCCCGTCTGGCGCGATCGCGGAGCGCGTGATGAGCCAGAGGTCGACCTCATCCCGCAGCTGGACGTCTGCATCGAAGGCACGGCGCTTCGCCTCGAGTGCCTCCGCCATCGTCAGGGCGCGGAGGCAGATGACACGATTGCCCCACGCCTTGATCTCGACTTCCGTCTTCTCGAGGTCGGGGAACCCTGCGATGTCTTCGGCTGTTAGGTAGGATCTGTCCTTACCGGGATTGTCGTTCGTAGCGGCGACCGTCTCTGCTGCTTCTGCTGCTGTCGTCATGGGTCCTCCTGCCTCAGTTACGAAACGAAGGGAGGTCGCCGGACCTCCCTATCGGTCTCTTTTCTAGCGCAGTGCCTGCCGTACCTCCACGTCGCTTGCGCCTCGCAGCTGTGCGTCGCGACGGTACCGCGCTGCGAGGGACATGACGCCTGACGCCATGATCCAGTCGTGCTTGCCGGTCGGCCTGATGGTCATCGCGGCAGACAGACGGTCGTCGACAGGTGCGCTCGGCGCCCAGCCGGTAACGAAGCCGCTGAAGAGCCAGGCGTTGCCTGACGGGTACGTGAGGCGCCAGATGTCGCGCAGCCCCTCGAACCAGCTGAACTGGATGCCGGCCACCTCATCATGCGAAGCGTGGAACGGCAGGAAGTTCACGTCGACAGACATGTCGCCATGTCGCCTGATGCCGACGATGTACTGGTCGTCGTGGAGGTTGTGCGTGGTCGTCTCGATCGGGTTCCTTGTGAGCGGCGGCGGCGTGATGTCGCGGAGCTCCGCGACGTCTACGAACGTTACCGCTCCACCGACCGGATCAAAGTCCGGCCAGTTCGGGTCTGGCGACCGAGCAATGAGCGTGCCTTGGGCGGACATTCCAGGCATGTTCGAGTCTCCTCTCTAGAGATCTTGGTTCCTGATGGAAACGAGAGCAAGGTAGGCTGCCCTCGCCATCGTCCGAGCAGCCACGGTAGTCGACGCCTTGAACACGAGCGACGCGCTCGGCCTTCTATACGCGGGCGTCTCAATGCTATTGTGCGTGCGCTCCGGTCTCATTCCTCCTGTTTCTGTGATGATGAGGTACGGTCCTTCACCGTCGGGCACAGCGACACCCGCCGAGTCGAATATGTTCGTACCGTACGTGCCTAGACCCTTAGCAACGAGCCGTGCGACGAGTTCCTCTATGAACGTGTCATGCGCGCCGTCATGAATCGCTTCGACGTTGAAGAAGAACTGACTCCTATTATGCGTGTCGAGCACACGCATGTCTGTCGGCTCCTGGACGATCCCGATCTCCCGATACCACGTCACGACGCTGCGCGCTCCAGTGCGCGCTTCGCTGCGATGCGGTCCATGAGATGTGGGCCGGCTTCCTTCAGAGGCCGCTCTATGTATTTCCAATCACCGATCGGATGGTGTGCGTCAGGATCTTCATGGACATAGACGGCGTAGAAGACCGTGTCGTCGCCGGCGAGTATGCTCGCAGAGACGGACGTCTTAGTGATGACTGGACCTTCGACCCGTTCGCTGTTCCGCAGAGCGCCTGTGTCCATCGGTGTATTCGCAATGACTTCAGGCAGCTCCACGTCTTTCAGTTCGCGGTAGAGATCGTCGCCGAGCAGCTTCGGAAATCCGTCTGCAGTGCGGCGAAGCCGGGCGATCATCTCGACGTCGCCACTAAGCTTCTTGACGATCGCCATCCAGGACTCCGTGAAGAACGAATGCGAGCTCCCTACCGACGGCCGCTCCGATCGTGTCCCAATTGAACTGCTTCTGCTGCGCGAGCTTGAACCCGCGCGACGCATACTCCTCGCGGAAGTGCCTGTCGCGATAGAGCTTATGCAGGCCCTCGATGAACGCGCCGCGATCCGGAATCATACCTATGGTATTAATGCCGCCAGTATGAACGAAGATCTCTGTGCAAGGTACGAGGACGGCCGAGCCAGAGGCCCATTCGCCGAGAGCGGCAAAGTCTCCGCCGAGCTGCGCACGGCGGCAGGCCATTCCTTCGAGCGTCGACAGGCCCCAGCCCTCGCCAACGGCCGTCGTCGCTCCGATATCGCCTGCGGCATGTGTGAGAACTATCTCGCGCTCGGGAACGCCGTAGCCAGCGTCCGGCTGAGAGGCGATCAGGCGCTTACGATCGCCGCGGAAGCCATAGTACTGCATTAGCTGTCGGAGGTCCCAGCCGTGATCTTGCGTCGGCGAGACGTGAGCGTAGAGATACGCGTCTTCTATCTCGAGCTTATTCACCCAGTCCGCGAAGTAGGAGACCAGAAGGTCAAGCCGCTTGCGCGGCTGGTTCCGGTTGATGATCGTGACAATGAACTTATCCCAGAGCGACTCCGGAAGGCGTAGCTCTCGACGTGCCTCGAGCTGATCGACTGGCTTGAAGACGTCCGTGTCAACGCCGAGACCGATCACGGTCGACGTACCTCGATAACCACCCTTCCGGGCTTCCGCTTCGGCAAAGCGGGTCCAGAAGATGCAGTGGGTTAGTTCGTTTAATGACGTGCCCGAACAATTCCTCGCATCAACGGCGATAACACCAACTGTAGGGACCTGCACTTTCGCCTGCTTGAGGGCCTCTATGTACGGCGGAATATTCCATGGGTCGTTCTGTATCACGAGCAGGTTGCACTTGCTCGCGAGGTCGGGCAAGCGGCGGAGCCCGAAGAAGTCGGAGACCGTCGGGAAGATCGGATACGTGTACTTGTGGGGATCGCCTACATAGTTCAGGCCGAGCACCGCGACGTCATAGTCCGCCTGCAGCCGATCGCAGATCTCATGCGTCGACTTTGCAAAGCCCGTCGCGACGCCTGCATCTCCTACCCAGAGCAAGCGCGGCTTGTCGCGGACTGTCACATGTGGAGTCGGCGCGACGCGTTCCCAGAAGGAGCTCGCGAGGTGCTTCCAGCTGAAGAGGGCACGTGCCTGCGCGATCTCATCGTCGCTGACAGGACGTGGGCCGGCTTGCAGCAGCTTCGTCAGCGCAGCTACGACCGTTGCGAAGTCACCCTCAGGAACAAACTCGGCGAAGCCCTCGTACCACCGCCTGTAATGCGGAGCATCGAAGACGATTGGTCTCGCGCCGCAGATAAGTCCCTCCGCCGCAGGGAGCTCGAACCCTTCTACGCGACGGAGGCCGGCGACGAACTTACACCGGTTATAGAATGCACTGAGTGCGCCGTCCTCAATGCCGAGCGCCTGGTAGACTTCAGGTCCGAAGGCAGTATGACCGGGACCGAGATGGAACATGCGGCCGTCGATGTTCTTTACGGCGGCAAGACACTCGAATATGGACTCTGTCTCTGCGACGTAGCCAGACGTTGCGAGATCAAATGGTCGTTCTTCATCTTGACCACGCCTGAAGCCTGGCGCAACGCCGAGCGGGAGGTGGAGGAAGTTATCGAGTGTTTCTTTGCTCCCGTCCTCTGCGAGTGCTGCGTTGAGATCGTAGTATGAATAGACCAGCTCTGCTCCACGCCAGAGCGGAAGCCAGTCGAACGTATGCGGCTTGACGGTGGTCCGAAGGCAGTACTGTAGGATCGCGTACTTCTGACCACGAGAGCGGACGAGGTCGAATTCAAACTGCTCCCTCTCTGCATGCTCGGCCGTATGTACGGTGTGGAAGACGACGAGATCTGCTTCGGCAGCATGACGCGTCAGCGAGACATGCGACGGCCGATGGTACTGCAGCGCGCCCGCGACACGGTCCATCGCGCGGGAGAGGTTCGCCGGAGGTACTATGTACGCCTTCACGATGCGAGCACCTGGAGATTCGTCAATCGTACACCCATTCGCCTGAGTGCGTCGATGCAGAGCGTCTCAGCAAGTGAAGCTCTGGCTCTCGACGAATACGTACCGTGAATTTCAAGGGACGGCTCGAGGCCTTGCCTCTGGAGCGATCTAATCCACGCCTTACACCATGGCCCGCTGTTGCCACGGAGGTGTCCTGCAAGACGCCGATGTGGACTACGCGACATCCCGACATAGCGAACGGCTCCATCACGCGGATCGCGAAGGACGTAGACGCTCGTCATCCGAGAAAGACCTCTCTGTAGTAGGCGGTCCCGGTGACTGGATTCTCCAGGCCCTGTGCAGAGAGAACGGGACGTGTCACGACTTCGCCTGGAAGCTGGAAGCGGTCCTTCGGACTTACAATGACCGGTCGAGGAAAGAACACGTAGTGCGAACTCATGACCTCTTTCCCGTCTGACGTCTTCACCAGCTGCTGCTTGGCGATCACGAGAGCCTGTCTGCTTGTTCCGCCTGGAGCCTTCCACGTCGGAGCGCCCGAGCCGCTCTGCGCCAGCCACTCGTAGTGCAGGACCTTCGCCTGTAAGGTCGATGAGAGTGGATCAGCGACGGCGGCAAGCAGGCTCGAGACGAGATCCGCGAAGCCCGCCATCAGACGACCTCGAAGAGCGGCGTGCCGCTTTCAGCGGCGGAGACGTTCACGCAGAGCCATGACGGCACGAGCAGGTTCGTCACGGCCTGTGGCAGATAGGAGCCCTTCTCGAGGGACTTCAACAGGAGCTCCTTGTCCCACTCGAATGTAACGGGCCCGGCAGTCATTCGCGAGAGCCCTTGCCCCAGCGCCTGCAGCTGACCCGTCGGATCTCCTGTCGAAAGAACCAGAGCGAGTTCCGCCGTCGCGTTCTTCAGCTCCTGCGGAATGATCATCGGATCAATCGGACCGCCATTCCGATTGACCATGCCTGTGCGAGGCCACGTCAGCGCCTGCGTCTGCGTGGTGGCAGAGCCAGTCCAGCAGAGTACGTTGAGCTGAGACGTTGCCCAGATGAGAGTAGACTCCTCTCCCGAGAATGCGTCGGAGAAAGGCCTGCCTGCGAAGTAGGCTGCCGCCTCTTCCAACGTCAGGAAGGAGTTTGCGCTTGGATCTGCCGGAGTCGCAATAAGCGGCATGCCACACCTCTAGCGAGGAGTCGCCGGACTCCCCGCTTCAGCCTACCGCGTTACTTCTTCTCCCGTTCGGCCTTCTCGCGAGCAGCCTTCTCGGCGTCGGCGTGACGCTTCTCGGCCGCTTCCCTCTCTTCGGGTGAGAGCTCAGGTCCCTTGAGACCGGGTCCCGGAGCGATCGTTCCGCCAGGCTCGCGCGGCGTCTTCTTGCTGCCGTCCTCTTCGCCCTCGCGGAGCAGCGTTCCCGAAGGAGATCCGACCACGATGCCGGTCTTCCCGTTCGAGTTCACCTTGATGCGGGGAACGACGATCGCCAAGACCATCCAGAAGAGCGTGAACCCGTCGAGAGAGGTCCACGGCACGACTGTGGGCTCCTGTCCAATGACGAGATCGAGCACGTCACTCGTCATCTGGACCATCGCGATCTTGTCGGTCGGCATCATATCCGCGATGCGGATCGCGATCGGACGCCCACCGAACTGCATCTCCGGCTCCTGGAGGCGAGCGAAGATGCTGCCGCTCACATTCGTCTTGAAGTCCTCAGCGAGCTTCAGGCCGTACGTGGTCGGGATGTACAGGTTGTACGGACCCCAGAAGCGGTTCGCCTGCTGCGCCGCGACCATCGCGAGCACGTCTGCGAGCACCTCGTCGCCCGTGTGACCTGCGACGTTCCACGGCTCACCACCTGCGAAGCCGGTCTTCGTGATGCCCGGCGCATTGATGATGCCTGGCACCAGTCCGCCGTTGACCTGCAGAGGAGCGCCACCGGTCGTCGTCGCACCGTTGATGACCGAGTCCTCGATGGCTTCGTTGACCCTGCGGGTCGCGGATTCAGCCAGCGTCGTGTCGAGAGGCGCGCCGATCCTCTGCGACATGAGCAGCGTCCTGATCCCCATCGAGAAGTCGTCCGTCGTCAGGTAGATCGGAATCCTGGCCGACGCACGATCCGGCAACTGGAACTCTCCCCTCGCTGACGGATGCATGGTGCGCTGTGCACCACCGGTCTCGGGGATATTGTCCCACTGCAGTTCCGTCACGCTCATCGCGTTCGGGAGATCGTAAGTGAGCCCAGCGGACATCAAGTCGGACGCGATGACGAGCCGGTCGAGACCGACCCGCGTCACGGCCGTATCGATGACCCGCTGCGCGTCCTGTGAAAGCGGCGAGAGCGCGCGGAGTGTCTCGACTGACAATCCCGCCCGCAGGAGCGCCTGCTGGATATGGTTGGGGGCCTGCGCGTTCGACCCTGCAGCCATGGAGGAACGAATCAACATGGTAAGGTTCTCCCTGATGGACTGGGCTATAGGGCCGGACTAGATCACTTCCGCCCGTGCATACGGCACGGCCGAAGGCGTGTACGCTTCCACGACGTTGAACATGCGCGTTGCTCCCGCGCTCTTCTTCAGCGTGCCGTCGCCGTTGCTCTCGAGCCCATCGCCGGGAACGAGTGCGGTGCCTGATGCGGTGAGGAGGACGTAGAACGTGGTTCCAGAGCGGCCGATGCCGGCATGGATCAGGTCCCCGTCCTTGTACGGAACGTCGTACGACTGGTTCAGCTCGGGCTGATTGAGCGCGACGATGCAGGCGCCGCTGCTTCCAGCAGCGGAGTGCGCCCTGAACTTCGGCACACCGCCTGCGTTGTAACGCTCCAACAGCATCCCGGGCTTGATGACGCCCGAGCTCGCGATGTCATTGACTTCGGTGATCTCTCCACCGAGCCAAATCGTGCGCGGGTTGTACTTGGTGATCGCCATGAAACTCTCTCCTTCTCTCGAAAGCGGACGGACAGCTCCCGCGCGCTACGCTGTCTTCTTGGCAGCCGCTACCGCGAGACTCCAGGGCCGGGGTGGGTTGTTGTAGACGTCGTCGTCAGCCGACGCCGCCCGTGGCACGCTCTGCAGGCTGTAGTCGACAGGCTCCAGACCGAGCAGAGAGCGGAGCTTCTCCAGGTCCTCGACGGACTTCGCCTGGAGTTCGGGCTCCGTGAACGCGCTCTGTGCCGTCTTCAGCTCCGTGACGAGCACGGTCTTCCGAGCGGCGGACGTGATCTGATCACGCGCGATCAGGACCTTCGCCGCTTCCAGCGTGTCCCTGACGGACTTCGGTGCCGCCGAGAGGAACGCGGTCTCGAGCTCGAGCTCGGTCTTCTGCTTCTGCTCTTCGGCGGGAGGCACGACGGCAGGAGGAACTTCCGGCTGCGCGGTCTCCTGCTCCTCGAGCAGTGCGAGGGTCTCGTCCGAGAGCGCTTCGAGTTGCGGCTTGTGCTTTACGCTGAAGCCGTTCTTCTTCGACTCGATGAGCGCCTGGACGCGTTCTGTCTTCGTCTTCATCGTCGCGTCTCCCTTCTGATCGGTGCCTGTGGTTGCGTGAGCTACAATCGTCTCCGGCTGCTGGCAACCACAAGCAGCTTTCGGCGGTGCCGAAGGCACAGCGCTCGCCGGGACGAACTTCGTTTCAGAGCGGACTTCAGTCTTATCGTCGCCGAGAGTGATCTTGCCTGCGCGAGTGCTGTAGGAAGTCTGGTACATGCGGACGCCACCGCCGCCTTCAGCGAACGCGTGGTAGATCACGACCCCGGCTTCGTCATCGACAGCCGCTATGCCGAGGAAGTTCGGATTACTGTCGCGAAGCGAGATCTCGAGTGCCGAGCGACGGTCGACGTCCGTCATCGCAGCGCGGCCGAGCAAGATGGGCGCAAGGACATCGAGCATTGACTGATGCGCGGCGCGCTCTTCGTCCGTCGCCTGAAGGGTTACTGGCCGCTCCGGAATGCGGAACGCCGTACGCAGCTTGGCCACCCAGGCCTTTAGGGTCTCATCCACAGGACTCTCCTTTGGCCTTAGGGCCGCAGCACGCGGAGCCCCGCAGCCCATCTCGATGCTGCAGGCGCCCAAGTCTCCGAGTTTCAGGAATGCGAGGTGGTCGGGGACGACGTTTCTCCAGATGCCAGTGTAGCGCTGGCCGTTCCAGTTGCCGGCCTGCTTCTCGAGGTCGAGGAAGGCACCGATGCTGACTTCAATGCGCGGCGCACTGCTGCCGCCGCTCTCGGAGAACTCGAGCTCCTGTATGATTGCGGCGGAGTCGGCATTAAGAGTCTTCCCCTTCTCTATGTCGACCCAGCCCTCGATCGTGAGCTTCCGGTCCTTCATGACGGGAGCGAACGTCACGCCGATCTGTCCCTGCTCGAGCACGGTCGGATCGTTCGCCGAGATCATGGAGCCGTCATCGGCGCGCGGATGATTCATCATCACGGGACGGCCAGCCCATCCGAGCGGATGATGTCCGAACTCCTCTGCGAGGACGAGCTCAGGGCCTTCCGCATTGCCTGCCGTGATGACGCCCTCGACCAGAGCGACCGTTGGAACGACAAAGAAGTCTCTGCCCTGGAAGGTCTCCCGACGGACCTTACCAGGCTTCGCCGCGAAGCGGGCGTAAGTTCTCACCGGACCCTCGCAATCGCAGCACGTGCGGGCGGAACTTCTGCCACTGGCGGCGCATTAGGATCGGGCGGCGGAGCTCCGACAGGCGGCGGTGTAGGTGGATTCGCCTTCATCTCGAGCTTTGTCTTATTCGCGGCGGCCGCATCCTTATCGACCTTCTCCAGCGGCTCACGTCCCAGCGTCTCGCGCAGCTCGTCCGGCGTGACGACGATGAAGTCCGTCTTCTGGTTCAGCCCAGCCTCCTTATCCGCGAGCTCAGCGCGCTCGGTCGGGGGCATATCGAGGACTTCCGGCCAGAAGACTTTGAACTCTGGGACAAGGGGCAATGCGCCAGCGAGCATGAGACGATTGATGAAGGGACGAACGACGGTCGGCTCAGCGAAGTTCGCACGTCGCTCCTGTACCCGGTCGGACCAATTGTTACGGTCCTCAATGGACGCAAGTTCTCCGCGCTCCGACCCGAGAAGCATACGCTGTGGAATGCCGTTGCAACCGCTGATGACGGAAATGAGCGTGAGGGCGTTGCGGTCGAAGTTCGCGACGTCACTTCCGAACGTTTCTACGTCGACGCCGACCGTCCGCATGGTCCGTCGCATGCCGTTGACGAACTCATCGACCTCGTCGTTGAACTTCTTCTTCTCATCGTCGTTCTTGAACTTGAACCCGTCGGGCAAGTTGAACTGGTAGCCCTGATGCGCACGCATCCAGAATGCCTCAGCGCCACCACCGAGCACCTTGTCAAGGTCGTCAAGGCGATTCCAAGAACGACGTAGGCGAGGCTGACCATTGACGTTGTCATCTAGGCAGCCTTCCGCGACGTGCAGGACGCGGGACCAGTGCACACGGCCAGAGAGGGTGAACTTACTTCGCTTGGCGACTGCATCGGCCGTCGTCCGCTGGCGATTGATCTGGTAGAACTCGACTTGGCCGAAGCGGGGATCTTGATCATTCCCGACGAATGAATCTATGAGAACGTCTGCCTGGCCATACGGTTGTAGGAAGAGCACGTCGTCCGGTCCCCGCATCTTCGGGAGCGGCGTAGTCATTGCACCGCGAGCGCCGATGACGACAGCGGAGTACTCTCCAAGACCTGCGAGGACGTCTGCGCGGCGGAACGTGGACCAGACGTTCAAACGTTGGTTGAGGGACTTAAAGGCCTGTTCAAACTCGGTCGTAACTTTCGTTGACTCCTTCTCATAGACGTTACCGGAGCCACGCCATGTCGCCGTAGGCAGGATCTCTACCAGACGTGCGGCAATGTCACCACGTTCATAGCGCTCACGGTAGTGCGTCGGTGAGAGGGAACGTTCGTAGCCGAGAGCCTCGTAGAGATCGCGGAAGCCCTTGAATGTCAGGCCCGCAAGGCCGGCGAGGTTCAATCGGTCGACCAGAGCGGCAGTGAGGGTGCGTAAGGTTTGCACGGCTACCGCCAGGTGGCGATCCCTTCGGACTCTTCACGTGGCGGGGCGAGCGCAAGCATGAGTGCTTCCGCCCTGTTCGGCGAAGCTACGCCACGACGACGTGCCTCTTCCTTGCTCTCGATCTGGACTTTCCCAGCCGACGTACGCTTGAACCGGATCGACAGGAGCTCTGCCGCTAGGTCCTCATCAGTCGGATCAATGTCGATCTGCCCCTGCTCGAAGAGCGTGCGCACGTTCCACCAGAGTTCGGCACGACGGTTCAAGAACGTCTCCGAGTCGTCAGCGGCTTCACCGACGTTGACTCCGTAGAACTGTGCGGGACTCTCGAGCTGGTCGAAGAGCTCTCGTCCTCTGTCGACGACGCCACGTCCAATGCCGATCGTATCGACCTTGACGCACGAAGCTGACCGCGTGCGCGCTTCATGAACCGCCAGGCCGCACGTTTGCATCGTATCCGGGTTATGATCTTCATTGATGATGCGGACGACCTGACCCGTTCGCTCTGCGAGCGTGCTGCTGTCTCCACCACCACCGACGTCCAGGCCGAGTTCCTTCGTTCCGACGGCGGGAAGAGTTCTTTCTTGCGCTGCCCAAATCCACGGCACGGGGATCAGGCCGCCTTGCGTCGTATTCGGCGGGAAGAGCCCGAGTACTTTCGACATCCAGAGGGGATTGCACGTCTCCTCTGGCTTCGCTCCCAGCGGGGGCTCGACGATCTTTCCGTTCGGGCTCCAGCGCCACGTCGGTGCCCACTTCCGTCTCTTCTCCTCGACGTACGTCGCGCCGATCAGCTGGTCGAGAATGATCTGCGGCATCGGCTCGCCGGTGAAGTTCGGACTTTGAAAGGCGCCAATGGCGATCACATTCCAGCCCGAGCCCGGCTTACAGATCTCAGCGAACTCACATAGAGGGTCGTCCGGGTTTCCAATCGCGAGCGCCTTCGAGAGATCATTCGCGATCATGGAGTCCGCGGCTTCCCAGAGAAGCTTCGGCATGCCGCAGGCTTCGTCGAAGACGTACAGGACGCGACGTGCGTGAATGCCCTGGAAGGCAGTCGGTTCGTAGTCGCTGGGCTTCCGTCCGAAGGCAACGACCTCTTCGTTCCCCTGAACGGGCTTCATATACCACTCGGTCTGATTGACGCGACCGCGTAGCTGCCCGCGTGAGTGAGTACGTCCAATCTCACGCCAGAGAATCGCCTGGACCTGAGGGCCGGTGGGCGCGCTCGTAATCACGAACGATTCACCGACGGGCCAGATATCAAGCCACCAAGCGCATGCGACGGCGGCAATGTAAGACTTCCCGATCTCGTGGCAGGACTGGACAGCAGTACGTCGGCGAGTGGCGATAGATCCTAAGATCTCACGCTGCTTCGACCAGAGCGTGTCTCCCAGTCGCTCTTGTGCCCATGCGACCGGGTCGTCTCTCCACCGCCGTCGCATGAGTTCTTGCTGCAGGGCAGCGAGCTCCTCACGGGCGATGTCGACGTCTAGGCCAGTTTCTTCGAATAGGAGGGCGACTTCGAGGTTCTTACGGTCGACTTCCTCAGCGGACGGGGGTGTCACTTACGCAGCTGATTCTTTGTCCGACGGAACTACTTCCCCTTCCAGAGCGGACTGCATCGCCTTCTGTTCGGCGACCGCACTGAGGACGGTATGGAGCATCTGTGCACGTGCGGCGAGATCTGCTTCGCTCAAGTCTGAGAGATCCGGCGCCTTCGAAAGTTCGACGCGCTCAATCGGCTTCCCGTAGGCGTAGTGCCAGAGCATTGCCTCCATCCCGGCCTGGAGTATGCCCGCCTTCGCCCGCTGCTTGATGCTCTGACGGTACTCGGGGTCACGAAGGATGGACAGAGCGAAGTCCTTCACCTCGTTCCGCTGCAAGAGCGTCAGGTTCTTTTGCCCGCCGACGGCCCGAAGGCCTGCGTGCAGCTCAGGAAGTACGACCGCTGGATGCGGTACTGGAACTTTCGCCTTCTCTTCGTCCGTCATCTGGCTGCTCCAGATTCTCCTTGACGAGCTCACGGTAGAGGAGCCGTCGCTGCTCGTCTTCCGAGACGGGGAGTTGCTTCAGCGAACCGGCCTTCGTCGAATGTGACCGCCTCTTGTGCACGCGTGTGCCACCCATCAGCCCGTCTTGCGAAGTGCGCCGAAGCGTTCTGGCCAGAGCCAGCTCAAGACTTCGGGCTGCTCACGGAATGCGGGACGTGCGCCCCTGACATCAGTCCAGAGGAGCACGCCCTCTGTCAGTCTACGTAGGTCGCGAAGTGGAAGCGCCTGCAGTGCAGCGACGAGCTCCTCATCCAGACGTCGGAGACCGAGCACGGACCGCAGAAAGAACTGAAGATCTGCCTCCCCTGCCTCTCGCGTCGAGCTAGAGAGCTGTGCCGCCTCTGAGGACGTCTGAACCACGTGCATATACCTACCTGGTAGACTCTATTCTATCACAGCCGTCTATAGACAATCAACGAGATCGTTCCCGTCCGTTGAACGCTGAGTATGATCCGAGTTATAATGGCCGTATGTTCTACCTATATGGCCTGTATGATGCGGCGGTGGGAGAAGTTCGCTACGTCGGAGTGACGAAGACTCCGCGAAGCCGCCTGGCGGCACATCGGACGGCGGCGAAGAAGGGGAAGAGCAAAGTCAACGCCTGGATCAAAGGCGTGGAGCTGCTCCAGCTGAAGATCTTATACGAGACGGAACACGGAATACTGGCGTACGCACTGGAGAGCTATCTCGTACGGGAGTGGAAGCACCTATTGAACGACACACGCCACGGCATTCCCTGTGACGTCTCGGGAATCTTTCACTCGCGGAGCACCACCCTCGTGCAGAGAGCTAAGAGACGCGCTGCGATAGATGCCGCCTTGGCGGCTCTTATCGGTCGACCTTGAAGATTGGTGTGACCCGCGGCTTGAGCGGCTTGTCTTCGGGGCCTTTGAGGTAGGGGTTGATGATGATGGGCAGGTGCTCGCCTAGCGACGGGTACCATTGCTGTCGGACGTGCGCTCTGACCAGCCAGGACCACTGCCAGTCAGGGGCCTCGCCTGTTCCGGGCGAAGAGTTCCTCTCCTGATGACGCTTGCGGAGTTCTACGACGGCGATGTCACGTAAGATCTCCGGCGGCAGGCGCTTCCGTACATGACGTTCAGCGCGGACGCGGGGCGCAGCGAGCAGTTCCTGACGTAAGAACGTCGATGCCGCCGCGACGAAGCGCTTCATGAGGAGCTGCTCTTCGCGTGTGCGCGGATCTCCCACGCCGACGAAGTTCAAACGCCATTCTTCGATCTGGCCTGAGAGCACTGTCCCTTCATCGACAGCGGCCCAGAGGACGGGGACGATAGGTCCGGCGGGCGAAAGGTCAGGGAGCAGCCCTGCCTGAGCCCAAGCCGTCGCGCCTAGATACTTACCCCCGTCAGACTGAAACCAGTACCAAGATATTGCCCGTACCGGAATCATAGTCACGGCGGGGCCATTGTCTATCGGCAGCTCGATGTGGAAGGGCGGAGCCTCGAACCAGTGCCACGCGACGTCTGTATAGAGCATATGACGTGTCACGGTGACCTGGTCGAGATCGAAGATGGACCACTGCGACGTGATGAGCTCGACCGTCTTGCGGGACCAGTAGAAGGGCAGAGCAAGCTTCAAGGCGTAGATGTCCGTCATCCACTGATGCCGCTCAGCAGGCTTGACGCCAGGCCGAAGCCTAGCGTCCTTATGACATGCGACGAGGAACTCGAGGGCCTGGTGCTGCTCCTCGAGCGCCTCGCTGACATTGATCATAGTACTATTCTATCACAGAGCGAAGCGCGAAGCTAGAGACGGCCTGGCAGGCGTCGGTCTTCCTGAGCACCGCGAAGAATGCGGAGCAGCTCGTATGCGACTTCCCCCGTCGCGTCGATCTGGACGGTCACGTGAGCGCCCTCGTGATCGTAACGGCGTAAGAACTCCTGCGTCACGGTCGCCTTGCCGCCTGCATGCGTGTGACCGGAGCCGTCCGCATCGCCGATGGCGCATATGATCGACAGCTGGCCTGCCCAGACCTTCTCGTCGAGGGCGGAGCCCTTCGGGATCGGCGTCGCGAAGGAGATATCTTCGCGCTTCGCACACGTAGGATGGCAAGACGTATGTCCGTTGCCGTCGATCGAATGCCACGTATGATCCTGGAGCTTCACGTCCCATTGATCATCGGCCGTCTTATAGACGAGGTCCAGGACTGTGCCCTCGCCCCAAATCTTCGCCGCTCTCTCACTTACCTCGCTTCGGGTCAGACTCACGACGTTGCTCCTTCTTCAATAGGTCGTAGGCCTCGCGGATCGAAACCTTCGCCTGATTCAATCTTACCAGAACGACCGGATCAATGCTATGGACGGTCTGCCGCTCTAGGGCGTTCCTGATCTCGATGAGTGACGCCACCATGAGAGTGGCGTCATGAATCCACGGCCTGATGTCGATCGTTCCGGCCATTAGGTCTTCGCCCTTTCCTGTTCCCGGTCGAGTTTGAACTGTGCACGGTGGAACTTGTCCAGGTCAGCCGCCATCGTCGCGACCTGAAAGCGCAGATGATCGACGTCTGGGTCGACGTAATTATCGAGCACCCGTGCAAACTCGAGCATGAGCTGACTGTACACACGGAGACGTGCGCGGTCGAGATAGTCGAGCAGGATCACTTTTCACCCCGCATGTCTTCGACGGTGTCGATGCCGTGATCGGCGGCGAGCTGATGCCGCTCACGTCGCGTCAGCTCACGTGCAGGCTTTTCATCGACGTACTGTGAGCCCGGCTCGCGCGGATCGACGGGCTCCTGCGCGCGCTGGAGTTCTTCGAGTCGGACACGCGCCGCTTCCAGATCGCGGATCAGCTGCGTGACCGTCGCGATCGTCTTGAGACGGTCCGAACCGGGAAGGTGGACGGAGACGCCCTGCGAGCTGAGCCAGCAGTACGTGTCTCGGGCGACGACTCGCGGCTGTTCGTGAAGGTAGATATTGACGGTCGCGTTCATATGGCGTCCTCTCCTGACATCTTCGCCAGTTCAATGGCGGCCGTGATCACGTCATCCTCTTCGTGCTGGCCGCCACGCCTGTAGTGGATGAGATTCTGCAGCATACGGTCTGCAGCGTTCGCGTAGTGGCGCACGGGCTCGATGCCGTTCGGCAGTCTTCGCGTGAGCTCTCGGTCGACGTAGTCCCAATTCATGACGTCTTCTCCACGGCGTTCTCCAGCAGCATGCGGACGAGCGACGGGACTGTGACGTTCTGCTTCTGTGCGAGCCTGTTCAGGCGCTGCGCGAGCTCCATCGAGATGGAGACCTGCAAGATTGCCTTCAGGCCGGTGACGTGCTTCATCGCGGGATCTCCTTCAGCTCCGGGACGCCGAACGACATCCACGGCAGGTTGTAGTTGCCGGCGCAGATCGGGCCGTATCCGACTGACAGACTTCCTGCGTCGGTCAGAGGCAGGTTGCAGAAGCTGCAGTGGCCCATCAGGGCGCCGTAGGCCTTCGCATGTGCTGCCGGTTCTTCGGCAATCTTCGCGAGGAGCTCGATGACGTTCTGCGGAAGTCGGTACGCGACGCCCTCAGGTGTGATGCGCCCGATCCACTCGCCTGCGAGTTTGATCTGCAGGGCGCCAGGCTCGCGTGAGCCTGCCCCTGCGACGCTGATCCGGAGCTCGCTCTTGCCATCGGGTCCGAGAAAGCGCGCCTTCGGACGCTTGATGTGTACTGCCGCTCGGCCAAGAAACTCGATCAGCGGCGTCATACTGACGCCCGTCGCGGTTCGCTCCGTCTGCGGAGCTTGTGCCGCAGGCACAGACGCCGGGCACGCTAGATGCGTGGCGCCCTTCCCTGCGATCCACTCGATGATGTCGCCTACCAGGATGTCGCCGGCGCACTTGCGACAGCGGCCTGGAAAGCGCGCGTTCATTATGCCCATGTCACTCTCCCTTTGATCTCCTACATGTATTCTATCACAGCTCTCGGGTTGAAACTACGGACGTTGCCCCAGCCGCTTACGCCGGAGACGACGTTCTATCGTTGCCATCTTCGCTTCGCGGTCGGCGTCAATCTCGGACGCCGAAAGGTTGAGCGCCCGGAAGCGCTTGCGCGTGGCGTCTTTGGCGTGCTCGGGGACGCCGAGCACCTCGATCCAGCGCTCCATTGCGAGCTCCTGCTCTTCCGTCATACGCCCTCCACCTTGCGCCCCGTCACGAGAGACGTCATTTCATCGTACTGGTCGAAGAGTTCCGGGAAGGCCTGCAATAGGCGTCGCGCGTTGTCAGCGTCAGCGTGGCGCATGAGCACGACTAGCTGCTTGACGAAGCCGCCCCCGTAGACGTCCATCGTGTTCAGGACCTGATGCACTTCGTTCTTCATGACTTCTTCTCCGCGAGCGCGGCTTTCGCGTAGCGCTCGATCATGGCGAGCCGAGTCTCACGGCCGTCGGGATGACCTGCGTACGCAATCTCCAGGATTGCACGTAGCGCCTGACGGAGCTCCTCTTCAATCTTCGCGTGATCCATTGTTCTCTGGCGCCCCTTCTGACGGCAGCAGCTCGAAGGCCCCGCAGTCCATGCATTGTCTGACGCGCTCACCGTTCCCGATGTCGATGATGACGACGAGCGCCGCTGGTTCCCCGTCAGGCTTCTCCGGGTAGTGCGGAGAGCAGGTCGGGTAGTGCTTCAGCACGACGCCCCTGACTGACGCATCCGCTCATTCTCCCGGTCGCAATAGCGGATGGCGTCGATGCCACGTGTGAACGCGGCGAAGTAGTAATGACGTTCGGGGTTCCTATCCGTGCCCAAGAGTGTGATGTCCCGGACGTGATCGTAGCGATACGCCCCCTCATGGAAGTAGACCATGTAGTGGACGGACCGTGCCATCGTGGGCTGCTTGTCGTGCAGCTCCAGGCCGAAGTCTTCGAGCGACATCAGAGCTCCTCGATCGTGACGCGGATCTGCTTCGCACCCCGACCGACAGGCAGCGGGATGTAGAAGGACGGCTTGAACGACGGGTCGATGCCCGTGAGCCTCGCTCCGCCGATCTCGGCTGACTCGACGGCTTCGAAGTCGAAGCGTGTCGAGTGCTTCGGGGTCTTCCCCTCGTGTGGCTTCATCGTGAATGTGATCTTCATCATATGGATCTCCTACCTGTATTCTATCACTCTTCGCCTTGTGGAACAACGGACGCCTCGACCGGCGGCAGCCTGTTCTGTACGTAGAGGATGAAGTCTTCGAGCATCCGCAGAGCGCCGGTGACGTCTCGGGACGTGAAGCCATCCCAGCTGCCGTGATTGCTCTCGGAGACGTACTCCGCGAGGACGGCGAGTTCCTCGACGCTCATCTTCGCCAGCGTCGCCTGGACTTTGAGTAGGCGCTCGTCGCGTTGATTCATGACTTGCTCCTGAGCTCACGCTGACGGTCGCGATCACGGACGAGGATCAGCTGCCGCCAGAACGTGTTCCACGCGACGTCGGGATCAAGCCCCCGCTCGACCGCTTCACGGCGGTATGCCTCTTCGACCTGCCCGACGGTAACGACGATGCTCTTCCTGTTCACATCTCTCATGACGCACTCCTATCGCCTGCGCCCCACTCTCCGGGAAACTCACGGCGCAGTCGCTTCCACATCTTGGCGATCGCCAGTGTGACGACGGGATCGACAGTGTCGACCAGCGACATCTTCAGGCCGAAGCGATCCTCTGCCCACGTCACCATCTCGGAACGTCCGACCCTGTAGTCCGGCGACGCGTAGTTGGGGTCGGTCGTGGGCGTGCGAGAGCGCCAGCGACGCTCCATCTCCGCGACGAACTCTTCGACCTGCAGCTTGCTCATCATGACTGGATCCACGACGGGTCGATGACCGTCTCGTACATGGACGGGATCGTGGGCGCGTTGACCTTCCGCAGGCCGACAGGCGCCACGCAGTAGAGGTCTTCGCCGACCGCGATGATGTCTCCGACGGACGTGCTGCGGAGCGTCTCCCGACGCACTCCGGGCGGAACACGGACCTCATCATTCTCATACCACGGCGCAAAGATGTGGTTCGTCAGCTGGAACACTGCCCCGATCTCCGTGCACCGCACATCCGCGACGTGCTGGAAGTCTTCCGGCCAGCTCGTCGGACGGAAACCGAACTCCCCCCGAATGCCTACTCTGCGACCGCGCTCGTCAGTCTTCGCGCGGGCATGCCACACACTGTACAACATAGCTCTCTCCTACCTGTATTGTCACATCTTCCCGAGATCGTTACTACGGACGTGGGCTTCGCCCTGACGCCCCTACCTCCACTCACATGCCCTGCAGCTGTAGCTGCCCGGGAAGCGGGTGGACTTCCGCGTGGTCTGCTGCCCGCAACGGAAGCACTTGCCGCGGGGCGTGTGGCGCTTATGAATCGGTGGGCCTGCAGCGACGGCCTCTGCAGGCATCGCACCCGCGTTGAAGAGCGTCACGAGCTCATCGAGGATCCGGACGAACTCGTGATTGTGCTTCGCGCCGGCCTCCGCGACGAGGTGCGCGTACTCGTGGAGCACGATCCCGACGCGGAGCCGGCGGCCTCCGCCCTTCGGAAGCGACATATGATGTCGGTAGTGACCGCGTCGCATCTTCGTCCCTGCACGCCCCCTGTTCCCCATGAAGTACAGGCGCATCGGCAGCTTGACGTCGTTCAGCAGTCTGCGCGGCCGCAGCCCCTCTGCCCACCCGAGAATCTTGATCGCCTCTTCCTCGCTGCACGGCGTCTCGTGCAGTGCGATCAGTGCCGCGGCATCGCTAGACTTCGCCAGCACGTGATCGTACTCGCCCCAGTGTCTCAAGCCCATGTGATCTCCTACCTGTATTATAGCACATCGCGATGGGGGAAACTACGGACGTCTCCCCCTGCGATCTTCGCTCACCGCTTTCCCGTCTTGGCCAGGCGGACCTCCGCGACAGCCAGCGTCAGATCCCGGTAGACGTGGAAGAACGTAACCACCATCGGCCTGCAGCCGTCACACAGGACGGCCTGAGCCACGCCACTCGTCATCGTGGCAACGCCTCTCGACGTGCCACATACGTCACACTGCTCCATCACTCACTCCTTGACGGCCTTCTTGCCGGCCTTCCGATCCTTCTTCGCGAAGCGACGCTTGCCGTACGGCCTGAGGTGCTTCGCCCACTCGCCTGTCGTCACGGTCGTCTTCTTCGCCACGCTCATTCTCCCTCTTCGATCGCATCCCACTTCGCGGGATCGATGTAGCTCTTCAGGCACTGCGACGGCTTGTTGCCTAGCACCGTTGCGACGCGCTCGCTCACGAGCTTCTTGAAGGCCTTCACTGCCTTCTTCGTCTCGGGCTTTCCCGCCGCCTCGAGCAGCTGCGCGATGACCTGATCTGCGATCAGGTTCGCACGCCATGTGCGCAGGTCGTGCGCCTTCGCGGCGCCGATACTCTTCATGTATCGGAGCGTGTGCCCCGCGTTGTGCGGGAACAGGCGCTCCTGGCCTGCACGGCTGCGCGCGTACGTGGCGAAGACCTCGTCTGTGATCTTCACATCCTGCGCGACGCTGTGCTTGCCGGGGAATCGCAGGTGGACCTCGTCTCCGCCGTTGACGCAGACGTGCTCCATCTTGAGGTTCGATGCCCCGAACGTCTCCGCATCGCCCTGCGCATCGTTCCCGACGCGAAGGCCCGTGAAGAGGATCAGGCGGGCCGTCATCGCGACGCAATCGCCGCTCCGACTGTCCTTGTCGATCCGCTCCGCGATGCGATCGGCCTTCTTCGACAGCTTGCGCACGCGGACCCACTTGGCCCGGGCGTTGCGCTCGGTGAAGGCCGCGCTGTACTTGTAGTACGTCTTGCCCTTCCCGGTCGTGGCTGTCGCGAGGAGATCCGCCTTCGGATCGACTGCGACGCGCACGTTCGTGTATGCTGGCGGGATGCCGAGCGCCTTCGCCTCTGCAGGCGTTGCATCTCTCATCTCGCCTCGCTCTCTGCACATGAGACTATTATCCCTTCTTTCGCGATCTCGTTCAACGGGCCGTCGAGGGGGCGGACCCCCTCTCAGGCGCGCTCCGGTCAGTCGTTGTAGACTGCCAGGATGCTGCCAGGCGCGTCGGCCTGGTAGAGCACGCGGACGATCTCGCCCTCGCGCCGCTCGGCCTTCATGGCCGTGTACTTCACACCGTCGACGACGAACCACCGGGGCCACCGACCGACCGGAAGGCCGAGCTCGCTCGCCTCCGCCCACGCGCGCCCGCAGTAGTGCCACTTGATCGCGTTCACATTCAACATCGCACTTCCTCCTACCCCTCCATTATCCCCGATGCCGGGCAAGGCCACCCGCAGAAAGAACGTGTCACCTGCATTCGCGAAACGCGTCGCGCGTACGTACCACAGGTCGCGGCCGGACGGCCAGCGAAATCCGCTGGCACGTCGTCCGTATGCAAGTGACACGGACGTCGTGTCGATTGGCCTACCCTACCTGGCGGCCGTCCGGCAACAGGTAATTTGCGTATGACGTGCATTCGCTTTGCGTGACGCACGGACCCGGCGTCCCTCGCGGACTTGCGGTACGCGGACGCACGTTGCGCTTTTCCCGTGCCCTGGACGATAATAGTCCTGGACTGGGTCGAAATGGCCGTTGGGCCGAACAGCCCGGGTCGTTTTGGCCGTGGGCGAAATCGCCCAGGCACAAGGATGTGCGAAATCGCGCAAATCATTCAATGGAAATGCGCGGCTTGCGACAATGCGATTTAACGCGAGATCGCGCGCGCCTGCATAGTAACCCGCGCAGGCGAAACTGCGCTGTTTATAGCGCGTTCTAGCGCGTTCTAGCGCTATGTTGGGCCTTTCCTGCTCCAGCGGCGCAATGGCAACGGGAATCTGCCGGGGGAATTATTTCCCGGCACAGAAACGGCACAAGTCCAGGCCGCGGCCTACCACAGCTCGCGCCTGCAAGGCACGGGACGGGGGGGAGGGGGAGGGGGGATATAAGAGGTCGCGGGGGGCAAAGCACTTTGCCAAACAAAGTGCAGCCGGGGGGGGGGGGGGGGGGGGGCGCCGGGGGGGGGGGTGGGTGATAGAGAAGGGGGGGGGTGTGGGGGGGGGGGGGGGTGCCATCGGTAGCGGGCTGTGTGAATATAGATAGGTAAGTGGTTGCGCGCGTGAGGCGCGCGCCGGGAGCGCCGAAGAAAAAGGCGCACCGGGGGGTGCCACGAACGCGCAGGTGTGATAGAATAAAGAGGTCGGAAGGAACGCGCGCGGGTAGGCCGCGAGCGCCGACAGGAGAAAAGACAATGACTACGAACAACGCAAACGCCATCGTCGCGATCGCTCAGGAGCTTCAGGTTCGTCGGGAAGAGTGGAAGGCCAAGCTCGAGCAGCTGCCGATGCCGGGCGTGAAGGTGAAGTTCCCTTACGGCTCGATGGAAGCGGCGATCGCCGACAAGTTCGCCCTGCTGGCGAACGGCGAAGAGGCCGATCCGATGGCGATCGCGTTCGCGATCCTCGTGAAGGGCTACAAGACGGTCGCGTGGAGAAAAGCGGCGGACAAGAACCGCGAGACGCGCGATGACATCGCCGACGGAAACGTGCCGGTCGTGAAGGCCAAGCGCGTCCGCAAGCCGAAGGCGGTCGCGGAGCAGGCGGCGACCGAAGCGGCTTCGTAGCCGCGCGAAGATCGGGGCCGGGCGAAAGCCCGGCCCTCTTCTTGGCGCCGCGAGGCGATCACGGCCGCAGAGCGGCCAGGAGGACGAGGATGGCGAAGACGAAGGTGTTCCACCAGAGCGCGAGCTTCACGACGGAGGCGGAGGCGCAGGAGTTCGCGGCCGCGCTGCTGACGCGCGGGATCAAGAGCCGCGTGAGCGAGCCCGGCACGGGACGGTGGTGGGTGTTCTACGCAGTGCTGGCCGCGAAATAACCGTTGCCCGGCAGCGGCCGGGTGTGGCATAATAGAGGTGGAGGTAGCGTGATGATGTTGGTGATGACGTTCAGAGGCGGCCTGCTGGTGCTCGAGGGCCCGAGCGGCGTAGTGGCGACCGGCCTGGAGGCCGTGCGAGCTCGCCTGTGGCGCGGTGGCGACGAGGTCTTCTGCAGCTCCGGGATCGACTTCCCCGACGAGCACACGAGCGACCCGGCCGTCCTCGCGTACTGCGCGAAGATCCGCGGCTGAGGGCCTGCAGGGCGCGCGAAGAAAAAGCGTGCCCTGCCCCCGCGCGGTGTGGGATAATAGAGAGGTAGAGGAGAGACGAGAGACATGACGAAGAAGTTCGACATCCACGTGCTCACGCAGTACCGCGAGAACTACGGCGACGCGCTCGCGCCGTACTGGAAGAGCAAGGGCGGGTCCACGTACGTCCTGGCCGGCCTGGAGCTGGCGCTCAGCGACGGGATCGGTGCGGCCGCGCAGGCGGTGGTCGACGCACATCGTGCGTCGATCGAGTGCCGCAACGACTTCTGCACGGTCGACATCATCGACTGGGAGCTCGCGGAGGCCGGCGCGCTCACGGACGACGAGAAGACGCAGATCAAGTACGGCTACGGCCGCGTCGACTTCCCGTCGAAGCGCATCGCCGTGCGCTAGCGCAGGAGGCGGGGCCCCGACGTCCGGGGCCTGGCGCTGCGCGCTGTGGTATAATAGAGAGGTAGGAGAGAGCACATGAGAGAGACGAAGAAGGTCGACCTGCGCGGAGGCACGTTCCTCGTGATCCGCTGCACCTGCGGAAGCGCACAGTGCACCGTCTGCGACGGTGGCCCCGGCGACACGGTCGTGACCGACGACCGCGGCAACGAAGTGAACCCGCACAAGCGGATCGCGGTGCTGGAGGCCGCGCGCGCATGCTCCTCGTAGCGAAGCCCGTCGGCAGGACGGGCCTGTGGTCAGTCACTGACCAGTCGACAGGCCAGCGGCACGGCCAGTACACCGCTGAAGCGGCGGTGCTCCGGTTCGGCCGTGGCGCGATCACGTGGATCTGCACGCATGCGGAAGAGTTCCCCTTCGAGGCGGAGGGGCAGCCGCGATGAAGAAGCTCCTGCTCGCGCTCGTGCGGCCGTTCGCCTGGCTCTACCTCTGGCTCGGCGGGGAGCTGAGGCCATGAGGACGTGCCCTGCCTGCGGCGAAGAGTCACTCAGCGACGTCCCTCTACTGCTCGAAGAGCAGTACTGGCCAGCGAGAGGCGCGTTGCGCAAGGCGCAACTGCCGTCCAGGCGAAGGCCCGTGCGAGCTGACGCGTGCTGCAGCTGCGAGTACGTCCGCGAGCGACGCTCTCCTGTCGACGTCCCACAGGAGCGGCGCTCTCTCCCCTAGCTACGCTCGGGGAGCACGTCGAGGGGAGCGTCACGCTCTCCCCTCGACAGTCGACGGGGGCCATAATTGACCGCGCACTGCGTGCGGCGGTTGTCTCGGGCAGGAACGTCCTCGTGGGCGCAAAGACTACTTGAGTTAGGACGTGGACTCTTGTTCGCGGAAAAGCAAGGGCGACAGAGCAAGAGGCCGGCAGCGGAGAGAGCAAAGGACGTTGGCAGTGAGATCAAAGGGGAGTTCTTATGCCATGACCGTCAGTTGTAGTAAGGACATAAGATAGGAGTCTCTATAGAATATAGTATAAATACCTATATAATACAAGTACGTAAGGGAGACGGTCAAAACACACTACGCCACGAACGGACGTTTGATCTCCGTCCGTTGATAGACTCTATTCGAAACCTATATAATAAGCTCGGAGGCAAAAGATATGGGACGACCCCCAGTGATCTATGTACCGTCTGTCGCTCCGACGCAGGAGGACTTGATCCGGGCCGCGACGATCTTCGAGTTCCGTGGCCGACAAGCCGTTCTCAACGGCCACGTCCATGTGACGATCGGCGTCCCGATGCACGATGAGACGGCGGACTGGCTCTCCGAGCACTTCGGCGGAGCCGTCTACCTGATCGGCGCAACGCGTCGCTGGCAAGTGCGGCAGGAGCAGCTCGCGACGTTCCTCACTGCCATACGTCCGTGGCTGAAGCCGCAGGGACTGCGGAAGGCGGACTCGATCGTGAAGGCGTCTGCCGCTCTGGAGGAAGCGACCGTAGAGTCGTCGGCCAGGCTCGCCAACCGAAAGATCAAGCCGAAGGAGGACGTCGTGAAGGACCGCCGTGAGTTCCTCAAGCTGTGGGACGAGGAGTTCGATGAGCCAATGGCGCAGGCAGCGTACGACGGCATCCTGAGCAAGGGGAAAGTCGTCTGGTTCGAAACCGGGCTCGCCGTCGCCGCTCTCTATGCGGCTTGGTTCCGTGAGCACGGCTGCATTGTCGAAGAGGAGAATGGTTGCAAGCTCGGCGTCACACGGACGGATGACGGTGTCGAGCGAGAGCACTTCGACTAGGACGTGCTTCACGGACGTGACAAGGCTGCCCGTTGATTTCATTCAATGGTTCAGCTATAATTACACTATGCTTCTCACTGCCTCGCAGCCAGGGCTGGAGCTCAAGTTACATACGAGCACCTTGCAGGCGCACAGCCAGCTCTCTGGCCTGCCGCCGGACGATCTCTTGCTCGAGGAGCTGCGGGACGTGCTTCGCTCCGCAGTCGCGGAAGCCGCGCGTCGGTTCTATGAACGTTTCCCGGAGGCGCCGCCGTCTGTCGACGTTCACATCCTATGACTGAGGACTTCGTCCTGGAGCTCGCCGTCGGCGGCTTCGTCGAGATCTCGGGCAAGAAGCATCCCTCGCGAGCGTCGCGGTTGGCGATTCTCGCCGATGGAACCACTGCCCCCGTCCTGCTCCTGCTCGGGCGCAAGCGCTACGTGAAGATCACCCGCGAGCAGGTGCTCTACTGGATCGACGGGGATCCGAGCAACGAGACGCTGGCGAACGTCGGCCTCGCGACGCGCAGTGCGACTGGTCGCCGTCCTCGTTCGTCCTATGGTGCGCCATCGGGCACCCGCGAATACATGAAGGCCTGGCGGGAGAAGAATGGGGAGCGGGTGCGTGCCGCGCAGAAGCGATGGCGTGCGTCGCGAGAGACGTCCGTCTCGAAGCCTGTCGTGGCGCCGTTCGAAGGAGACGATCCCGTCCTCGATCAATTGCGTCGTTTGGTAGGCGAAGAATGAGCAATGCTCTCGACTGGAACGCTCTGATCTACGGTAGCTATGACAGGAACACCGTGATCATGGCGGTGAATGACTTCGAGTGGCAGAGGCTTAGGCGGAGCCTGATGGGGACGTCACTTGAGCACAAGCATGCCGCTCTGACGGCCTACGTCGCAGAGCGGCCTGAGCACGTGCGTCACGTGCGCGTCACAAACTACATCTACGCGCTAAAGCGAGCAGGCCGGATCCTGAAAGACGCATGAAGGACCTCCTACTCGTCTCCGCCGTTACGCTTGCCGTCCTAACCGCCTACGACGTTCTCAGACATGGGCGTCCGCGTTGAGCGCTGTGCGAAGATTTCCTTTCCGGCGTCCATGTCATTCCTCTGCGCAATGCGATAGAATAGAGTAGTGACAGTACTTTCAGAGAGGAGAGTGACAGGATGAAGATCGAGATCAATCCTCAGCAGGTGCTCATGCTCGTCGAGCAGTACCTGGACGAGGGCTGGGTGCAGGGACACCTGCAGGGCGGGGCGCTCGGACAGAGCGAAACGCAGGACCCGCAGGGCGTGTGCATTCTCGGCGCAATTGCGAAGGCCCTGAATACTACGCTCGAGACCGTGCTTCGGCCGGAGATCGAGCAGCAGCTCGAACTCGTGCCGGAGTTCCAGACGCTGGACGTTCGCACGAAGCGCGAGTTCGTGACGCTCCAGCTCGGCTCGCTTCGATACAAGCTCCGGCCGATCTTCGAGTCGAAGATCCAGGAAGTGCTGGGCGCGCAGTACGGCGCAATCAGCATTCCGGGCTGGAACGACGCACCGCAGCGCCGGAAGGATGAGATCCTGACCGGCATTCGAGCTGCGCTCGAAATCGTCACGACCGAATGTCTCGAGGCATGGGCTCGTGAGGATCACGTCGTCACGGAGCTGTCGACGGAGCCGATCATGGTTCCAGCGGTGCTCCGCAAGCTGTAAGACACTACGCGCGGGAGCTGGGATCATGGCGGTCTCAGCTCCTTCGCTCTTCCCCGTCGGAGGTGAGCCGTCGCTACGTGCGAGCGCTAAGACTTTCCGGTCAACCGTCATCGCAAATGTAAGACTTTGGTAGGAGGATTTCACACATGCGTAGTTTCGCCCTCGCACTCGGCGCCCTGCTCCTCAGCGCGTCGCTCGCAAGCGCCGACACGATCACGTCCTTCGGCAACATCACGCCGAACCAGCTCGTCGCTCTCGACAACCTCGACGGCACGACCACGCTGTCTACTTCGTCGAACGTGACGATCACGCAGATCATCGCGGGCAGTCTCGACCCGAATGCTCTGTTCACGTTCACGGCGACAAGCGTCGGTGACGCCACGTCCATTCTGGGTGGGACGGTCGTGACGCAGCGGTTCGCGGGCAGCTTCGAACTGACGAATCAGGCCGGGACGTTCAACTACCTGTCTGGCACGTTCGGCGCGGCGCTGGAGTTCGGCGGAGGCACAGGCGCGGTGCTAACGGCGAATAGCTCGCCGCAGAATCCGCCGCTGGTGCTGTTCACGGACCTGCCGCTGGATCTCGTCAACCCGGAGAGCTTCCAGCTCTCGCTGGCGAACGTCCTCGGCGGCATCCACACCAACACGTACCTCGTGAACGGCGTGTCGCACACGACGCTCGCGGGCTTCACGGCGTCGTACACGGGCGATGCCGATGCAGCGCTCGCAACGCCTGTCCCGGAGCCGGCATCACTGATGCTGCTCGGAACGGGTCTACTCGGTCTCGCCGGACAGGTGCGCAAGCGCATGCGCCGGAAGGCCTAACGGATCTTGCAACCGGCGGACGTGCTTCACTTCTTGCCGTTCATCCGGGGGAACGCGGGCGTGTCAGGGCACGTTCCGCCGGCTGCAGGGTGCTACGCTATGACCAAAGAAAACGCGAAGATTGATTCAGGCCGTCGTGCGTCGCTGGTCGTCCTGATGACCGTTACGGCTCGAACCGTCTGGGCTCGCTCTCTACAGGGCCCAGCGGCGAGCACGTGCGGCAGTTGCGTACCATCGGGCACGACGCAGACGTTCGGAACCGACGGGCGTCCGCCGGCAGGCAAGCAACCCTCGTCTCTCTACTAGGAGGAATGCATGAAGAAGACTCTCCAGTTCGCCGCGCTCGCTCTGCTGCTGGCGGCACCTGCACGGGCAGACTCGATCACGTTCTCGCTCAACCAGGCGAACGCCGGCTTGCCCTTTCCGGGGCCGTATGCCGACGTGACGGTCAATCGGACCAGCACGACGACGGCCACGATCACGTTCGACAGTCTGACGTCCAGCGGGATCGAGTTCCTCATGGGCGGCAATGGCGCAGTCGGCGTGAATGTCAACGCTGCGACGTTCACTGAGTCCGGCTTCACTGGCGGCATCGACGGTACGGGCTTCTCCACGAACTCGGGTGGCCTGTCCTTCGGTGGTGCGGGTGTCGAGGACGGCTTCGGTCTGTTCAACCTGACGGTGAACTCGTTCGACGGCTTCACGCATAGCTGGTCGGAGATCGGGTTCAGCCTCGTGAACACCAGCGGCACGTGGTCGTCCGCGGCCAACGTGCTCGTCAACAACCTCAACGGCTTCGAGGCCGTCATTCACGGCTTCGCCTGCACGGACACCGGGGCGACGAACTGCCTCGCTTCAAACGGCGCTCTCTCAACGGGCTTCGCGTCGGGCTTCGGAACGAATCCGCCGCCGCCTCCCCCGCCCCCTCCACCTCCTCCTCCGCCACCGCCGGAACCGGTGCCTGAGCCAGGAACGATGCTCCTTCTCGGAACAGGCCTCGTCGGCTTGCTTCGGAAGAAGTTCCGTTCGTAAGACGTCGACTGAGCGACGCTAAAAAGCCGTCAGGCTCAGTGCGCCGTCGGGAGAGATAGGAAGTGGACCGCCTCTCCCGTCGGGTCGGAATTGGCCGGAGGCCAACATGACGTACGAGCGCCCGCACCGTCCGGAGAACATCACAGCGCCGATGTCAGATAATGAGACATGGGCAGAGTGCTTGAATTGCCGCCGGACATGGAAGGCCGTCGCTCGGCCGGGGATCATACATCTGTACGTCGAGATGTGTGCGAGCTGCAGAGAGATCGCCGTCAAGAAGGCAGAGGCGTCCGTAGATCCAAACGCGAAGCGATCGTAATATAGATCAGGAGAGCGCAGTGCGAGGGAAAAGAGCGAAGAAGTTAAGGCGTCAGGTCCTGAAGGACGTCTCGTTTCGTGGCGTCGACTTTACTCGAGCCTACAGGCAGACGAAGAAGGCGTACGTGAAGGACCGACGGACCAACGGATGCTGAAGATCATCTCCGGCGGCCAGACAGGCGCGGACCGTGCCGCTCTGGAGCTCGCGCGAGAGCACGGCCTGCCGACCGGCGGCTACGCTCCACTCGGGTTCCTAACGGAGCTGGGCCCCGATCCAAGCCTGGCGGCCTTCGGTCTCACGGAGCTCGGGTCGAAGTCCTATCCCGAGCGCACGTACCTGAACGCTCGTGACGCCGAATTGACCGTGTGGTACGGCACGCTGGGCTCCGCCGGCTACAAGTGCACCAAGAATGCCTGCCTATCTTATGGGCGTCCGTTCCTCGTGAATCCGGCGCCAGCCGCTCTGCTGGCGGAACTCCGGGCGCGAAGCGCGAAGACATTGAACGTCGCCGGTAATCGGGCGTCGCGGAACTCCGGCATCGCGGCGCACGTGCGTGAGCTACTGACGCCAGTACTCACGTCGTTGAGGAGTGCCCGAGAAAGTGCCCAAGACTTTCAAAGGGCAGAAAGCGAAGACGCCGGTTGATCGAGCGTTTCCGCTGCGCTATAATGAACAGAATGAAAGCTTCGCACATCGCGGAGCGAGGAGAGAGGCAAATGTCAGGAAACATTCTTGACCAGATCCGGAGCCAGGTCGACGCCCTGAGCCCGGACCAGGTCCGCGAGCAGCTGGTGAAGCTGCAGGAGAAGAAGGCCAAGCAGCGCGAGCGGCAGAAGGGCAAGGAGCTCACCGCCGAGCAGCTCGACAAGCGCAAGGCGTACAACCGCGAGCGCATCCAGAAGCCGGAAGTCAAGGAGAAGATGAAGGCTTACCGGACGAAGCCCGAAGTGAAGGAGCGCATGAAGGCGTACCGGCTGAAGAGGCAGGCGCGCGACAAGGCGATCCTCGCGAAGGCGAAGGAGCTCGGGATCACGGCGGAGTCGGAAGCGCCCGATCAGCCCTCAGCGACGGCGTAGAAGCGGCGAAGCGGCGAAGATGCGATGGCGGAAGGGAGGGGCTTGCCTACCAGGCCCCTTTCCTTTTTGCTCCGCGCTCTCGGACGGAGGGATGCACGAATGACGAAGAAAGCGATCGCGCTGCTCTCGGGCGGCCTGGACTCAGCGACGTTGCTCTATCAGCTCAAGTACGAAGACTACGAGCCTGTCGCCCTGAGCATTGACTACGGGCAGAAGCACCTGGTCGAGCTCGACGCGGCTGTCGGCATTGCAGCTGCCGCAGGCGTCCAGCACATGCTCATCGACCTCTCGACGGGCCTTCTGCCCGTCTTCCAATACGCCCGCTCTTCGCAGGTCAACGAGCTCGTGGACGTGCCTCACGGCCACTATGCCGATGAGAGCATGAAGCTCACGGTCGTCCCGAACCGGAACATGCTCCTGCTCGCCGTCGCCGGAGCCCTAGCAGAGTCTCTACGTCAGCAGAAGCAGGAGATCTGGACCATCGGCTATGCTGCGCACGCGGGCGATCATCCGATCTACCCGGACTGCCGTCCCGAGTTCTACCTCTCCTGCCAGGCGACGCTGGAGAAGGCGACCGACGGGCACGTCACGCTGTATGCACCATTCGGAAAGATCAGCAAGACTGACATCGTGCGCCGCGCAATGCAATTGCACGTCCCCGTCGAACTGACATACAGCTGTTACGAGGGCGGCGAGGAGCATTGCGGCCTGTGCGGCACCTGCACAGAGCGCATAGAAGCCTTCCGCGATGCAGGCGTGCCGGACCCGACGACGTACAAGGTCGCAGTCTGATGGAAGAACAGATCCTGAACGTCTTCACCGTAAGCGCCTTCGTCATCGGCATACTCGTTGGCGTCATGATCACAGCACTCGTGCTCGACCGCCGGATCGGCAAATGACCAAGCGAAGCGTCTACTACACGGACGGCGGCACGAACCGACGCGAGCGGCTCGAGTACTATGACGTGCACGAGGTGGAAGAGCGGCTCGCCGCCGTCGAGCAAGCTCTGCTCGCGTCCCGCCACTTCGCACGTACTATGAAGAGCCTCACGTCCTCTGAAGCGACGGAGCGCGAGGCCGATCAGATCATCGAACTCTGTACCGACGCACTCGGGACGACATGAATATCCTGCATACGCCCCATCATGAGGTCTTCGCCCAGCTCACTGGCGTAACGTCCTACCTGGAGATCGGCGTGCAGGAGGGGCAGTCTCTTGCCGCCGTCGTCAGAGCGAATCCTGGTCTCCAGCGCGTCACGCTCTGTGACGACTGGGGCAGTTCTCATGGCGGCACCGGCCGCGGTGACAACGGGCACATCGAAATACTCCTACGGCATCTCGGGTTCGTAGGAAAGGTCCGCTATCTAACTGGCCGCAGCCAGGAGCTCGTGCCGTCACTCAACGACGCCTTTGACCTTGTCCACGTCGACGGAGATCATTCGACCGAAGGCGCTCGCTCTGACTTAGAGAACATACTCCGCGTCAGCACTCACTGGATCGTCGTCCACGACATCTTCTTCCCTGAGGTCTGGGCGGCTGTCGGCCCATGGCTCCAGCAGCATCGGGCGGAGTTTAAGGAAGCGTCAATCAGCGCCTTTGATCATGGCACTCTCGTCGTCGACTGGTAAGTACGTCCATTGTAATGCAGCTCAAGCTGTGATAGAATAGATCTAATCACGCGCACACCGCGCGGATCCCGGAGGGACGCTACAATGGCAGCGAGAAGCCGTAGAAATCAGAGACCAGTCAAGGGTGGGCGCGAGCGGGCGTATGCCGGCGTGCTCAAGGACGTGTATCGGCACGTCGAACAGGATGCGAGGCGCTTCAACGTCTCGCGCTCGTTCGTCATCGCCGTTGCCCTGGCGGAGCACTACAACGTCAAGGTAGAGTCTTACATGGAGCCCGTGCGTCGGAAGTCGCACCTGCGGAGAGTGATATGAAGCGTTGCACACGATGTAAGACATGGCGCCGTCGCCTCTCGCGCGACGGATATTGCTTTGGACCTGCGGCCGACATCTGCAAGAGGCGAGCCGCAGAGCGGCAACCGGGCTCGAGCTGGAGCAAGGAGATCGAGAAGCGTAGGCAGGCGCGCCACGCGTGAGTCCGGACGCCCCGCTCCGCATTACGTGGTGGGAGCATGATCAGTTGGTCGAGCACCTCGAAGAGCGAGACGACATCTGGATGTCAGGCGACGACTTGCCGGGCCTCTGGCTTCGCTTCGACCGCTCCCGCTCGCACCTGGTCGAAGACGAACCGAAGGACGCCCTGATGATGCAGCTCGTCCCGCCGCCAGACGACGTGCATCCTTACCGTCAATACCAGATCCAGCTCCATCCGCAGGTCTGGGAGCATGACTTCTGCCAGGAGTACGTGCTCCGGCTGCTTCGCGGCTTCACGGCCTACGGGCGCCGCGAGCGCATCGTCGGCCTGTTGACGTCGCTCGGAATCCCTGACCCGGAGCTCATCGCAATCGCGATAGAGGGCTTCGACTGGCTGGAGGCGTCTCCTGCGACAGATGCAGAGGCGACTGTCCCGGAAGCACAGATGCAGATCTTCGCACAGGAGATAGAGCCCCGTCAGCTGATCGAGCTCCCGATCTCCGACCCGATGGATCTCGGAACGTACCTACTGCAAGGAAATGTCGGTTGGCTTCGGCTGCGCCTGGCCGGCGGACAGATCAGATGCAGCGCATCCGTACGCGGAAGGAATGAAGCCGGTTGGACCACGCTCCTCGAAGGGTACGTGCGTCCGCCGAACGGACGCGTGCGCGACGCAGCCGCCACACTTGCCGGTTGGAGTGGGGTCGTAGACGCCGTCCAGAGCTTCTCTTCGCAGGAGCAGTTAGAATTGAAAGATCCAGAGGAGGCACCGTGAAGAAGGTCATCGTCATCAAGAGGAAGCAGGACCACTACAGTAAGCAGGCCCGCTCGAACAAGTTCTACGTCGGCTCTCCGAAGGCGCTGAACGGCTGGGGACACACGACGCTCGAGGCAGCGGTCAAGCATGCCGAGGCGCTCGTTGCCGAGGATGAGAACGCCCACTTCGTCGTGCAGATCGTCCGCATCGTCAGACCGCGGCCGATCGAGACGACCGTCGAGATCGTATGAAGGTCAAGTACGTCTGGGGACCGCTCACGCACCAGGCTATGAAGCATCATGGTCTGGAGCCACCCTCGCAGGACGAGCGCACCGGAGAGCCTGACGACTACGTCGTCGTCGGAGTCCGCGTCGGTGGCCTGGAGCCCGCCCTCGTCATCAGCTGCGAGGTCCCGCGCCTCTGGCTCAAGGAGCACCGTCCATGAAAAGGCCCTTCGTCCTGAACCAGAGCGCCTTCAAGGACTTCAACAACTGCAACCGCCTCTACGCCTGGAAGCGGTTGCAGAATCTCTCGCCCGTCGGTAGAGCTGCGGCACTTGACATCGGGACGTCGGTGCATGCCGCTCTGGCGACCTTCCACGCTGCGACGGGGAAGGACCGAAGCGTCGCGAACGCGAAAGAAGTCGCCCGGAAGAAGCTGACCGAGCTCGCAGGCGCGAAGAAGACGTTCGCCGATATGTCGCTCAGCGAGGCGCTTGACGTCGCGGAGCGGATCATACCTGCCTACGTAGCCTTCTGGGCGGGCGAGGAAGAGCTCTGGCAACCGCTGAACCAGGAGATTAAGTTCCTGGTGGAGGTCGGCGAGGAGACGAACGTCTTCCTGAAGGGGACGGCGGACAATCTGAGCGTGAGCAAGGGTGGTCTGTATCTCGTGGACTATAAGACCGCCGGCCGCATGGACCCTCGCGACCTGCTCAAGTATGAGCTCGATGTCCAGCTGACGGCCTACGTCTACGGCCTGACGAAACATCTCTCACTGGAGTCCATGGCGAAGGGCGGTCCGCCGGTCTTCGTACGTGGCGCGATCATCGACGTCCTCGTGAAGACGCAGATCCCGCAGTTCGCACGGGAGCTCTTCACGCGCAGCGTCGCTGAGCTCGAGGAGTTCGAGAAGGAGTGGGTCGAGATCTGCGGACGGATCAGAGATCAGGAAGATCGGGTCGCCGCGGGCGAGGACTGGAAGACCGTCTTCCCGAAGAACACGGACTCGTGCTTCAAGTACGGGCGGCCCTGCGCCTTCCGCGACCTCTGTCTCTCAGACACCCCGACTAGGAGATTGCTCTATGATCAACGAACGCCGGACTACGTCGACGAAGCTCAGGCAGAGCTCGACGCTCGTGGTAAGTGACGTTCTGACTTTGATTGCGAGGGTCTACCGGCTCGCATTCATACGCTGGCCGGTGCAGCGTAAGGACGTATATGTTTCGCAGAGCGAGCTCCAAGATATCAAACGACGTCTTCAGTGACGTCTATGAACCGCCCGTTGAAATCAATCAACGATCTGAGGTATAATTCTTCGTTAGCTACCACAAAGGCCGGAGGGCAGACAGATGAACAGAGCAGACCTGATCAAGGAAGTGACGGACTTCATCACCACGAACATCGAGGATGCGGAGGAGGTCGACCTGGCGGAGGCCGCTGCCGCAATCGAGGACTACGTCCTGAGCCTCGAGGACGAGGAAGACGATGAGGACGAGGACGAGAACGACGACGAAGCGGAGCCGGAGGGAGAGACGGAGTCGGGCTCTTGAAGTCAAGTCTCCCGAAGCTCTTTCGGACGGACATGCTCCAGGCGACCTACGGGACCGTGCTCGGTTACGGTCCTGCAGGCGCAGGGAAGACCCGTTCGATCAAGTCGCTGAAGGACGGCGGACTGAACCCGCTCGTCGTCGCGTGCGAACTCGGTGAGACGCACGGCTTGCTCTCACTGCAGGCGGAGCAGATCCCGTACGTCGTAGTCACGGGGCACAACGAGATGATCGACGTGCTCGCGGAGCTGCGACGGAAGCCGGGGAAGATCGAGTACGAGCAGAGCGAGTTCGGCTGCGTCGTCCTCGACTCCG